>OGJS01000009.1_pt1 | contig 243185 bp, 225 predicted proteins | sample 1572241 | NCBI WGS metagenome assembly OGJS01 (sample SAMEA2582145, study PRJEB24529) | metagenome | biome: Human gut stool | place: China | collected 2011 | reverse complement strand
AAGGTGCAGTAATCCCCCATTTTTTCGTCTCAGCATAGTTATCTGTTTCCAGGCGTGCATCGATGCTCATATCTGTGGTTTCCTTATTTTTCTGATAAGCAATATACTCATCTCTGGTGACAGGTGTAAGAAACTCATAGGAAATCCCGGCATAGTCTGCAATTTTCCGGAAGTAATCCGGGATAATACCCTTCATCTCACCATTTTCATTATAAGAATATGGATAACGGGTCGGATCACACAGAACATGAAGCGGGTTGTCCTTGGAATACTGTGAAATTATACTTTTTTCTTTCTCCGTATATTCCAGATTCTTAGTTTCTATGCTTTCATAATTTTTATTATAAAGCGTCGTTTTCCAGTCGCCCTCAACTTCATTCATCTGGTCGATTGCATAATTGATCTCATCCAGCAATTCTGTATTACCTTTTTTAACAATGACATAGAAATCGCTGCTGCCAAATTTCTCCACGATTCGCTCATTGTTTGTTTTTCTCATAGAAGTGGCACCAATAGCATCAACATTTCCGCTCTGAAGAGCTTCCTCCATCTCTGCTGTCGTATCAAAATAAAATGGATCATATGTAAATCCTTTGTTGTCTGCAAAATCCGCAAACTCTTCATTCCGGGTGTTTCCGTTCAAAAGCGCCACACGCATACCGTTGTAAGTGCTGTAATTGCCGTCCACAATCGTGCTGTTGTCACTGCGGACGGTCAGCATCCCATAATTGGTTCCGATTGGACGTGAAAAATCAAACTTTTCTTCTCTTTCCGGTGTTTTGCGGGGAGATGTTACCATATCGATCTCGCCATCTTCAAGCATCTGCTGCATATCATCCCAGCTCTTATCATATCCGACATATTCGTAATCTACATCCCAATAACGGGCCATCAGCCGAAGAAAATCATAGCCATACCCACTGCGGTTGCCTTCTTCATCCATCACATGATAACCATCCATGGCAAAGAAACCGACTTTGACAGTTTCATGCTGCGAACTGTCCTCGGCTGCATATGCAGTCAGGGGAAAAAACATCATACACACGCATACAAAAACCAGTAACACTGCCACATATTTCTTTGCTCTCAAAATCATATGAAATCTCCTGTCTGTCAAATATATTTCTCTATACATCTCCTTGTCAACCTCCTAGTTTATAGCAGTTTGCGTTTTTAATGCACAAGCAACATCCGCAAACTGCATATCGCAAATATGCTATTTTGATAAGCACTATTTTTGAAAATTGCGATAAATCAAACCATTTTCTTTGCAGTAGTGGTAAATACCATCCTCAGCACAGGTGCCGCAGACCTCGCTGGCGATGGCTTTCAAATCGGCAGAGGCGTTGCCCATGGCAACGCTGTGACCGACAGCCTGAAACATTTCTATATCGTTGTTGCCGTCACCGAAAGCCATTGCATCCTCGGGCGTCAGGCCGTAAAAGGCCAGAACTTTCCGGATACCGGCTCCTTTTCCGCCGGAGATGGGGATGATGTCCACCGCCCTGTCCCACCAGGCGGCGATTTTTGCACCGCTCGTGCCTTTGAGGATGGCGGGCCAGTCGCTTTCGCGGCAGCCCATCAGCAGCTGGAAAACTTCACCTCGGGAGACTTCATCGAACTTATCGGAAATGACCGGCGCTCGTCCGCCGATGGCGTAATATGCCGTCAAATCGTCATCCGTTCCGTTAGAGAGCAGCTGCGTCCGTCCTGCAACCGACACCGGACGACCAAGCGCTGCGGCGTTTTGGATCAGCGTCTGCACATCCTGCGGCGGGATGGGGCTGGCAAAAATATCTCCGCGACGGTCGTAGCAGTAGGAGCCGTTGTAGGTGAGAAAGACATCGAACTCAACGCCGTCGAATTTCGGCACAATGAGCGGAGAACGCCCGGTGGCGACGGCCAGCAGGATGCCGTTTTGCTGTAAGCGGCGCAGAGCGTCCAGTGTCCGCTCAGTAATACGCTTTTTCTCCATGTCGATGAGGGTGCCGTCGATGTCAAAAAAGATGATGCGGGGCTTGTGCATGGTGCTGTACCTCCAATGTAAAAAGAGGAGAGAGACTTATCTGCGGGCCGTGGGCTGGCCCACGATGTCGTAGATGTCACGCCCGGCAAGCGCCTCAAAATGTGCCTTGATGGCGAGGTTGATGTCCCACTTGTTCTGCGGATAATCGCCGTAGCGGCGGCGGACGTCCTCCATCCGCTCAATGATGTCCATGACACCGTCGGCCCCGGCCAGCGAGTCGCAGAGCTGGATGAGTCTGTCGTACTCGTCGTAGGCCATGCCGTCCAGTCCGTCGGCAATGATTTTCGTTTCTTCGGGCGTCGTGTCACGCCTGCCTACATAGTCGGCCAGCGACTGGTTATTGAAGGAATGACTCAGGCAGACCCGCGCCACCTCGTCGTACCCCAGCGAGAGCATGTAGCGGTAGCCGTCTACGACATGGCCGAGGTGCCGCTTGCCGTACCGCCGCCCGATGTCGTGGAGCAGCCCCAGCACATAGGCCTTGTCTGCGTCCAGCCCGCAGGCGCGGGCGATGGCCTCGGCGCAGTGGGCTGCTATGCGGCTGTGGTCGCCCCAGGGGCCGGGGTTGTGGGGCTCAGCTTCGGCTAAAAGGGCCTCGGCGGTCTTGAGGTCAGGGTACATGGAAACGCCTCCTTATAGTGCGTCGATGTCGGCCTGTAGTTTCTCGTAGAATTTCCCCAGATGGAGACCGTCGATGAAGCGGTGATTGACCTCCACCGACATCCCCAATTTCTTGCGGCCATTTTCCTCGCCATATCTGCCCCATGTGATGCGGGGGATGTTGTCGTCCCGGTCAAAATCCCGCTCGTTGGTGCAGCCGGTCAAATCAAACCACGGTGTGCAGGAGATATAGATGAGGTTGTCGTTCTCTTCGTCCTGATCAAGAAGGGTCTTCTGGGCAGCGCTTCTCGCCTGTGCGGAGGCACAGAACTCCGCAATGCCGCCGACTTTTGGCAGGGTGACGATGTGAAACTGCTCACTGCCGGGTTTCAGGTCGGTCAGACTGGGAATGCGCTCATCCAGCAGCCACACCCCGCCGTCCCGGATGGCGTAGCGGAAATTCTTCACGCTGTTCACGGCGTCCGTCACGAGATACCCCATCGCGTAATAAAACGACAAATGCCGCTCCTTGACATAGTGGTAAAGGTTTGTTACATCCACCCGGAAGGTGACGCTGTAAAAAGGGTGGGAAACAGCGGAGAAAAACTCGAACAATTCAGCCCGCTCCCAGTGGGTCCTATCGACTTTTTCCATCTTACTTCTCCTCGGCGGGGGCATGCTTATTTTTATCCAGCGTGTCGAACTGCTTTACGATCTGGGGGTCTTTCAGTTTGATGACCTTGCCGGAGAGGTAGTGGAGGGTATTTTCCTCGGGGATGTCGAGGAAGCTGATACGGACGGCGCAGAGGGCTTGTGTCCGGGTGCCGGTGCGCTCATTCATCTTGCGGTTGCCGTACTTGATGTCGCCCAGCACCGGCTTGCCCAGATAGGCCAGATGGGCGCGTATCTGGTGAGTGCGGCCGGTGATGAGGCCGATGCGGCAGAGGGCGAAGGGGCCAGCCGTCCGCAGCACGTCTACATCGGTGATGATCTGCTTGCGGCGCTCGTCCTGGGACTGGTGGGCGTGGATGCTCACCTTATTGTTCTTCTCGTCGTGCTCCCACCATGCAGTGAAGCGCCCGCTCTGGGGGATGCCCACCGTGATGGTGTAGTATTCCTTCTTGAGCAGGTCGGTGCGGATGATCTCGTTCATGTCCCGGAGGGCGGCGTAGCTCTTGGCCGCGATGACGAGGCCCTCAGTGCCGCGGTCAAGGCGGTTGCAGATGCCGGGCTTGAAGCGGTTCTCGCCCTGGGGGTCGTACTCGCCCTTCTGGGCCAGATACTGGGTGAAGGCGTCCACAAGGTTTGCGTCGCCGGTGCGGTCGCTGTGGCAGAGCAGGTGGGTGGGCTTGTAGAGGACGGCAATGTTCTCATCCTCGTAGATGACCGTCACCTTGGGCTGGTTCTGCTGCTTTTTGGGGGCGGGCTTGCGGGTCGGCTTTGCACCCTCAGGCGGGAAGAATTCGTCGTTGATGTAGAGCTCGATGAGGTCGCCGGCTTTGAGGCGGTCTTCAGGTACACCCTTTTTGCCGTTGACTTTGATGCGCTTGTTGCGGAAACTCTTGTATAAAAGGCTGGTAGGGAAGTCGCGGGTCACGCTCTGGACAAAGCGGGAGAGGCGGACACCCTCGTCGTTGGCGGTGGCAGTGTATTGTTTCATAAAAGTATATCCTTTTTGCTTTTCTGGAAAGATTCTGCTTGCCTTTTTGCCAAAGACTCCCCTACAAGGGGAGCTGGCGAGGAGCTTGCGACGAGACTGAGAGGTTGTACGAAGGATGGCTTTGCCGTAGGAATGAAACCTCTCCGTCATTGCTTCGCAATGCCACCTCCCCTATCGAGGGGAGGCTCTGGCGTACCGAAAAGTGTTCTTTCTACTTTATAATAATCTACTCTCCCCATGAAGTCAACGCAGAATATTTTCTGTCGGCTCTTGTCTTTTGCCGAAAATGGGGTACTATAAAAGAAACGACTACAAACAAAGGAGCGCAGCTATGGCAGGACAGAACATAAGCCACGAGGGCCATCGGCAGCGGATGCGCGCCCGGGTGGAGCAGTACGGGCTGGAAAGCCTCGCACCCCACGAGGCACTGGAATATCTGCTCTACATCACCAACGCCCGCCGGGATACCAACGGCATCGCCCACGCGCTGCTGGAACGGTTCGGCAGCTTTGCCGGTGTGCTGGAAGCCAGTGAAGAAGAACTTTGCCGTGTGCCGGGCGTCGGCCCGGCCAGCGCCCGGATGCTGCATCTCCTGCCCGAGGTGAGCCGGTACTACGAGCACAGCCGCACCAGCACCGAAGGTGCATTGACGACTACTGAGCGGCTGGCGGCTTACCTGAAACCCCGCTTCGCCGGGGCAAAACAGGAGAAAGCCCTGCTCCTTTCGCTGGACAGCCGCAGCCGGGTAAAGAGCGTGTACTGGCTCAAAGAGGGGAATACCCGGATGGTGAGCCTCGAGGTGAAGGACGTCGTCTCAGCGGCGCTCCGGGGCGGGACGGAAAGCGTCGTGCTCTGCCACAACCACCCCAACGGTGTGCCGCTGCCCTCCCGCGAAGACCTCGCCGCCACCGAGAACATCGTCCGTGCGCTGGGGCTGGTCAAGATACGCCTGCGGGACCACATCATCCTCGCCGAAAACGACTACTTCTCCATGCGGGAATCCAACCGCCTGCCGTTCTACGACTTCGAGACCGGCGCAATGTTACGCCCTTATGGAAGAGAATGATTTACATTATAAAATAATTGTGGTATAATGGCTGCGAGAGATACAACTAATCGTAGTTTTGAAAAGGAGGGCTTTTTGTGGCAGAGGAAAAATTCCATCTGGTGTCGTCCTACGCCCCCACGGGCGACCAGCCGCAGGCCATCGCACAGCTGGTAGAGGGGGTAGAGCGGGGCGACCGCTGCCAGACCCTGTTGGGCGTCACCGGCAGCGGCAAGACCTTCACGATGGCGAACGTCATCGCCCAGTGCAACCGCCCGACGCTGGTGCTGGCCCACAACAAGACGCTGGCCGCCCAGCTCTGCACCGAGTTCCGCTCGTTTTTTCCGGACAACGCCGTGGAATATTTCGTCTCCTACTACGACTATTACCAGCCGGAGGCCTATATCCCCAGCACCGATACCTATATCGAAAAGGACAGCGCCATCAACGACGAGATAGACCGCCTGCGCCACTCGGCCACGGCGGCGCTGTCGGAGCGGCGGGACGTCATCATCGTCGCGTCGGTGTCCTGCATCTATTCGCTGGGCGACCCCATCGACTATCGCAGCATGGTCATCAGCCTGCGGCCCGGGATGCAGATGGAGCGGGACGAGCTGTGCGAAAAGCTGGTGACGCTGCAATATGAGCGCAACGATGTCAATTTCATCCGCAATAAGTTCCGCGTCCACGGCGACATCGTGGACATCTATCTGGCCTATATGAGCGAGCTGGCCATCCGGGTGGAGTTCTTCGGCGACGAGATCGACCGCATCACCGAGTTCAACCCCCTCACGGGCGCCAAGCAGAACGTGGTCAAGCATGTTGCCATCTTCCCGGCCAGCCACTATATCGTCAGCGCCGACAAAAAGGCTGCCGCCATTGAAAAGATTCGCGCCGAGTGCGACGCGCAGGTGAAGCAGTTCACCTCGGAAGGTAAGCTCATCGAGGCCCAGCGCATCCAGCAGCGGACGAACTACGACATTGAGATGCTGACGGAAGTGGGTATCTGCAAGGGCATCGAGAACTATTCTGCCGTTCTGTCGGGCCGTGCGCCGGGCAGTATGCCCACGACTCTGCTTGACTATTTCCCGGACGACTTCCTTCTCTTCGTAGACGAGAGCCATGTCACCCTGCCGCAGGTGCGGGCCATGTACGGCGGCGATTACGCCCGCAAAAAGACGCTGGTGGAGTACGGTTTCCGTCTGCCGTCGGCCTTTGACAATCGCCCCCTCAAGTTCGAGGAAGTGGAATCCAAGCTCAACCAGATGATATTCGTTTCGGCCACCCCCGGCGAGTACGAGCGGAAGAACAGCACCCAGGTGGCCCAGCAGGTCATCCGGCCCACTGGTCTGCTGGATCCGCTCATCTCGGTGCGCCCCGTAGAGGGGCAGGTGACGGACCTTCTGGGCGAGATAAACGCCGGCATCGAGCGGCATGAGCGCGTCCTGGTCACGACGCTGACCAAGAAAATGGCCGAAGACCTGACGGATTACTTTACCGAACAGGGGATAAAGGTCAAGTATATGCACCACGAGGTGGATACCTTCGAGCGGATGGAGATCATCAAAGACCTCCGCCTCGGCACCATCGACGTGGTGGTGGGCATCAACCTGCTGCGTGAGGGCCTCGACCTGCCCGAGGTCAGCCTTGTGGCCATCCTCGACGCCGACAAAGAGGGCTTCCTCCGCAGCGAGACGAGCCTGATTCAGACCATCGGCCGTGCCGCCCGCAATGCCGAAGGTCTGGTCATCATGTACGCCGACGAGGTGACGGACAGCATGGACCGCGCCATCACCGAGACAGAGCGCCGCCGCGCCATCCAGATGGCCTACAACGCTGAACACGGCATCGTCCCGAAGACCATCGTCAAGGCCATCCCCGATTCGATCGAGATCAGCGACAAGGCTGAGAATGCCAGGATGAACACCCGGCGGATGGGCAAGCTCGAGCGCGAAGCCGCCATTGACCGCCTGACCCGGGAGATGAAGGAAGCTGCCAAGCTGCTGGAATTTGAGCATGCGGCCTTCCTGCGCGACCAGATCGACCGCCTGCGCCGGGGCGAGAACCCCACTGTGGATTCCTCGGCAGAGACGGAGCGGAAGCAGAACCATGCACAGACACAGAGAAGAGGGAGAAAGTACCTTGGCAAACGATAAAATAGTTATCAAGGGTGCGCGGGAGCACAACCTGAAAAACGTGAATCTGACCCTCCCGCGTGAAAAATTCATCGTTATGACCGGCCTGTCCGGCTCGGGCAAGTCGAGCCTTGCCTTCGACACCATCTACGCCGACGGCCAGCGCCGCTATGTCGAGAGCCTGTCCAGCTACGCCCGGATGTTCCTTGGCCGGATGGACAAGCCCGATGTGGACGAGATCACCGGCCTGTCTCCGGCCATTTCCATCGACCAGAAGACTACCAGCCACAACCCCCGCTCCACCGTGGGTACCGTGACGGAAATTTACGATTATCTGCGCCTTTTGTACGCCCGCGTGGGCGTGCCGCACTGCCCGGTGTGTGGGCGGGTCATCAGCCAGCAGAGCGTGGATGAGATGGTGGATGCTGTGCTCAAGCTGGAAGAGGGGACGAAGTTCCAGGTCCTCGCGCCTGTCGTCCGTCAGCGCAAAGGCACCCAGCAGAAAGAGCTGGACGCCGCTCGCCGCGCCGGTTACGCCCGCGTAAAAATCGACGGCAATATGTACGACCTCGACGAGGAGATCGCGCTGGAAAAAAACATCAAGCACACCGTGGAGATCGTCGTTGACCGTCTTGCCATGCGCAAGGGCATCCGCGGCCGTCTGGCTGACTCGCTGGAAACGGCGCTTGCCCTCACCGACGGCGTGGCTGAGGTGGATGTCATCGGCGGCGAGTGCATGACCTTCAGCCAGAATTTCGCCTGCCCTGAGCACGGCATTTCCATCAGCGACTTGTCGCCCCGGCTCTTCTCCTTCAATAACCCTCTGGGTGCCTGCGAGAAGTGTACCGGCCTCGGCACCTTCATGCGGGTGGACGAAGAGCGTATCCTGCCCAACCGAGACCTCTCGATTCGGGAGGGGGCTGTCAAGGCCAGCGGCTGGTACTACGCCGAAGGCTCTGTAGCCGAGATGTATTATCTGGGTCTGGGCAAAAAATACGGCTTTACGCTGGATACTCCCATCAAAGAGATGAGCACCGAGGCCGTCAACGCCCTGCTCTACGGCACCAACGAAGAAAAAATTGAGATGCACCGCACGAATGAGTTCGGCAGCGGCGTCTATTATAATACCTTTGAGGGCATCGTCGAGAACCTCGAGCGCCGCTTCCGCGAGACGAACAGCGAGTGGATGAAGGAGGAGATCGGCAGCTTCATGTCGGGCGTCGAGTGTCCCGACTGCCATGGAAAGCGCCTGAAACCGGTGGTGCTGGCTGTGACCATCGGCGGCAAAAACATCAGCGATTTCTGCGAAATGTCGATTCGGGACGAGCTGAAATTCATCGCCGACAATGAGCCGAACCTGACCGAAAAGCAGAAGCAGATCGGCGGCCAGATCATGAAGGAGATCAAGAACCGCCTGCAGTTTTTGCAGAGCGTGGGCCTCGATTACCTCACACTGGCCCGGTCGGCGGGCACCCTGTCCGGCGGCGAGAGCCAGCGCATCCGCCTGACCACCCAAATCGGAAGCGCTCTGTCGGGTGTACTGTACGTGCTGGATGAGCCGTCCATCGGCCTGCACCAGCGCGACAACGATAAACTCATCGCAACGCTGAAAAATCTCCGCGACCTCGGCAATACGGTCATCGTGGTCGAACACGACGAGGATACCATGCGCAGCGCCGATTATATCGTGGACGTCGGCCCGGGCGCGGGCGTCCACGGCGGCGAGATCGTGGCCGCAGGCTCCGTCAAGGACATCTGCAAGGCCAAGCGCAGCATCACCGGCGACTATCTGTCAGGCCGCAAGCGCATCGAGGTGCCGCAGACCCGCCGCCCTGGCAACGGCAATTTCCTCACGGTGAAGGGTGCGCGCGAAAACAATCTGCGCAACATCGACGTAAAATTCCCGCTGGGCGAGTTCGTCTGCGTGACGGGCATCTCCGGCTCGGGCAAGTCGAGCCTCATCAACGAGATCTTGTATAAGACCCTCGCCTGTGAGCTGAATGGCGCCCGCTCCCGCGCTGGCAAGTGCGATGGGGTAGAGGGCCTCGAGTTCGTGGATAAGGTCATCGGCATCGACCAGCAGCCCATCGGCCGCACGCCCCGCTCCAACCCTGCCACCTATACCGGCGTGTTCAACGACATCCGCACCGTCTTTTCCCAGACGCAGGACGCCAAAATGCGGGGCTACGGCCCGGGACGGTTCAGCTTCAACGTCCGGGGCGGCCGCTGCGAGGCCTGCGAGGGCAACGGCATCCTCCAAATCGAGATGCACTTCCTGCCGGACGTCTACGTCCCCTGCGAGGTCTGCAAGGGCGCACGCTACAACCGCGAAACGCTGGAAGTCAAGTATAAGGAAAAGACCATCTCTGACGTGCTGAACATGACCGTGGAAGAGGCGGTCGTCTTCTTCGCCAACCAGCCGAAGATCGCCCGCAAGCTGCAGACGCTGCTGGACGTGGGCCTGGGGTATGTCACGCTGGGGCAGAGCGCCACGACCCTTTCGGGCGGCGAGGCGCAGCGCGTCAAGCTGGCCAACGAGCTGGCCCGCCGCAGCACTGGCAAGACCGTGTATATCCTCGACGAGCCGACTACCGGCCTCCACATGGCTGATGTCCACCGCCTCATCGAGGTGCTGCAGAAGCTGGTGGATGCAGGCAACACCGTCATCGTCATCGAACACAACCTCGACCTCATCAAGTGCGCCGACTACATCATCGACCTCGGCCCCGAGGGCGGCAGTGCCGGCGGCCTCATCGTCGCCGAGGGTACGCCGGAGCAGGTGGCCGAGGTGCCGGGCAGCTTTACCGGCCAGTACCTCAAGCCCCTGCTGGAAAAGGACGCGAAACTCCGCGCAGAGGGCAAATAAAGCAGTATAAAACAGAGCCGCAGTCTCCCAAAAGACTGCGGCTCTGTTGTTTGCAAAAGTTCCAGATATAACAAAAAGCTCTTCAGTCTCTCGACTGAAGAGCTCTGGTCCGAGTGGCGAGAATCGAACTCACGGCCTCTTGAACCCCATTCAAGCGCGCTACCAAAACTGCGCTACACCCGGTCATCATCCGTTGCCTCCCTACCGAAGCACCGGCGACATGAAATATTATACTCGGATAAGGCAGTCTTGTCAACAGATTTTTGCAATTTTTTTGGATTTTTTTGAAGAAAGTATGATTTTGACGGTGATGCGCTGCTTTGCATCGTACTAATTCCTCCCACCGTCGCATAAATTTCTTCCAAATGGCTTTCAAATGGGAAGAGAGGGGAGAGCATTTTGGCAAAGCAGGAACGAATCGAGCAGGCGGCAGTCTGCCGCGAGATCGGAGCCCGCACCGGCGGCGACATTCTCATTGGGGTGGTGGGGCCGGTGCGCACGGGCAAGAGCACCCTCATCAAGCAGTTTATGGAAAAGCTGGTGCTGCCCGCCATCGGCCCGGAGGACGCGAAGCTCCGCGCCCGCGATGAGCTGCCCCAGTCGGCGGCGGGACGCACCATCATGACCACCGAGCCCAAGTTCATCCCGGAGGCGGCGGTGCCGCTGGCGCTGGAGGGCGGGGGAGAGTGCAGCATCCGGCTCATCGACTGCGTGGGCTACATGGTGGAGGGGGCCATGGGCCACGAGGAGAATGACAAGCCCCGGATGGTCAAAAGCCCCTGGTTCGACGAGGAGATCCCCTTCGACCTCGCCGCCGAGACCGGCACCCGCAAGGTCATCCGAGACCACTCCACCATCGGCATCGTCGTCACCACCGACGGAACCATCAGCGAGATACCCCGCGAAAACTACATCCCGGCAGAAAAGCGGGTCATCGACGAGCTGGAAGCGCTGGGCAAGCCCTTCGTCATCCTGCTCAACAGCACCCACCCCGACGCCCCCGAGACAAGAGCGATGGCGGCGGAAATGGAAGAGAGCTATGGCCGGACCGTTCTGCCTGTGAGCTGCCTCGACCTCGACGAGGCGCAGCTGGGCGAGATTTTGCAAAAAGTGCTCTACGAGTTTCCGGTGCGGGAGCTGGATTTCGCCCTGCCCCGCTGGGTGACGATGCTGGACAAAGGCCACTGGCTCCAGACCGAGGTATACACAGCGGCCATGCAGCTCTCCGAGAAAATTTCCCGGATGAAGGACATCTCCGACTCCGGCCGGGCGGCGCTGGACTGCGAGGCGGTGGAAAACGCTGCCCTCAGCGGGATGAACCTCGCCGACGGTGTAGTCCGCATCACGGTGCTGCTCAAGCCCGAGGTGTTTTATAAGGTGCTCAGCGAGCAGACGGGCCTCGAGATCGGCGACGAAGCCGGGTTGATGCCCTGCATCATCGAGCTGGCCAAAGCCAAGCGTGCCTACGAGAAGATACGCAGTGCGATGGAGCAGGTGGAGGCCACCGGCTACGGCATCGTGATGCCGTCCATCGACGAGCTTTCGCTGGAACAGCCAGAGATCGTCCGGCAGGGTGGGCGGTACGGCGTCCGTCTCGAGGCCAGCGCGCCGTCCATCCACATGATGAAGGCTGTCATCCACACTGAGCTGAGTCCCATTGTCGGGACGGAGAAGCAGAGCGAAGACCTCGTGCAGAGCCTTTTGAAGGATTTCGAGGACGACCCCGTCCGCCTGTGGGAGTCGAACATCTTCGGCAAGAGCCTCCACGAGCTGGTCAACGACGGCCTGCAGAACAAGCTGCTCCATATGCCGCAGGAGGCCCGGGGCCGTTTGCAGGAGACGCTGGAACGGGTCATCAACGAGGGCTGTACCGGACTCATCTGTATCTTGATCTAACAAAAAGTCCGCTGCACGAAACCAACGTGCAGCGGACTTTTTTGTTATTTCTCTTCTTCGGTCAATTTGGTAATGAGCATCTGGTAAATCTCATTGCCCTTCAAAATGAATTGCTTTTTTACCATCTCAGCGCTCAACCGGTCAGGAGTGCCGATGTCCAGACAGAACAGCTCGCTGTCCAGTGCCTTCACCTGACAGCGCACGGAGCAATGGCCGTCGGCCTTTTCGCTGATGCGGGCGCTGTACTCGGCTTCCTTGCGCGCCCAGGTCTGGCTGCGCAGCACGGCGGCGACCGCCTTTTCCCGCACACTGCGGGGCAGGTCGTAGGCCAGCTCCTGCGCCACTTTCCGGCCCTTGTCGGTGATGGTGTACCGGTCGCCGTCCGCCGTCACGAGCTGCTGCCGGGCGATGTCGTCCAGGCAGGAGCCAATCTCAAAATAATTCACCAGTGCCTCTTCCATCAGGGCGTTTTCGATCTCCGTCCGTGTGATAGGCCCGGCGTTCTTGACAAGATAACACAGCAGCAATCGTATCTCGGTGCTGTTGGTCAGCCCACCGGGACGCACACCGGCGGTAAAAGCATCGTTGGCGGCCATTGTTACTCCCATCTCCCGTGTTCTATAGTATTAACTATAGTATAAAGGGTTTCACGCCGGATTGCAAGCCATGACCGAAAAATCCGTCTCGATGCGCTTGTGGCTCTCGGGGGTGGAGTAGAGCCAGTGGTCGAGGTGGCCCTCAGTGATGAAGTACCGAAGCTCGAAGCGGTGGCTCTGGCTGAGGGCATGGTTGACGATGACGAGCTTTATCTTCATCTTCTCGGGCAGGATGTTCTTGATGTAGACGCTCACGGCCTGCCCGGGCCGCAGGTCGGGGCAGCTCTCGGCGAGGCCCGCGAGGTTGGGCGCGATCTCGATGAAGGTGCCGTACTCCTCCACGCTCCGCACGATGCCCACCACCGTTTCGCCCACCGTAAAGGCGGCAGCGTTCTCGGCCCAGGTACCCAGCAGCTCCCGGATGGTCAGCACGAACCGCCCCTGTGCGTCCCGGCTCTTGATGGCGCAGAGGATCTGCTGCCCCACGCTGACCCGGTCGGCAGGGGAGGAGATACGGCTCACTGACATACAGTCGATGGGCAGCAGGGCGCTGATGCCGCAGCCTACGTCACAGAACGCGCCGAAGGGCTCGATGTGGGTCACGATGCAGGGCAGGATGTCGCCGGGCTGGAGCTGGTCGAGGTATTCGGCCTTGCACATCCGCTGTGCTTCAGCGCGGGAGAGGCGGTAGACAGTCTGTCCGTTTTCGTCGGTGTCGATGCCCTCGATGACAAAGCAGGTGGGCCGGCCTACCCGCGTCAGTACGGCGATGTCCCGTACGCTGCCGGTGTCGGCCCCGTCGGCGCACTGCCCGAAGGGCATTACAGCCCGGCAGCCGCCCAGCTCGAACCGGAGCTGACGCTGGGTGTCGAAGGCCAGCGCCGTGCTCTGCAGGATCTCGCGGCTGGCCATCGCGGCCCGCAGTTCAGCGGCGCTCAGGCGGGAAGCATTGCGGTAGTTGTTTTCGGTACGAAACGCTTGCATCATCTTTCATTCCTCTTTCTCTGTTTTTTGGGGTAGCATTGCAGCTACAAAAGAAGCTGCTTTCGTAAGCAGGGTGCGCCGAATGGCGAGAATTTTTGTCAGCAAACAAGGCGATTTTCCGCAGCAATCCTGACGGATTGCAAGGGAAAGCAACGCAGTGTGCTGGCAAAAAGACCGCTCAGGCGGTGTGCAATGCTTATGAAAGTGGCTTCTAAACCATATGCAGCTGCATTTGCATTTTATACGAGTTTGGATTATACTATAGATGTGTGTCTCTCTTTTGGACACACGGCCTGTACTATAAATGTGCAGACAGGAGGGATTCAATATGGATATTGCAGTCGGCGATACCATCCTCACCCGCAAACAGCACCCCTGCGGAACAGCAAGCTTCGAGGTGCTGCGGGTGGGCATGGATTTCAAGATCCGCTGCACGGGCTGTGGCCGCGAGGTCATGCTGCCCCGGGCGAAGATCGAGAAGAACATCAAAAAGGTCATCAAACCGGGCCAGGAATAGCCCGGCGGCACAGCACATTCAGAAACTGTTTTGTAAGGAGAACTGCCTGATATGCCGAATCTGACTTCCCAAATGGAGGCCGTCTGCCGCCGGTTCGAAGAACTTTCTATCCGTCTCAATCAGCCCGAAACTGCCGCCGACCCGGCGCAGTTCCGCCGCCTGATGCAGGAATACCATGAAGCACAGCCGGTGGTGGACGCTTACCACGCCCTCACCACTGCGCAGGACCACCTGGCACAGGCAAAAGCCCTGCTGGAAGGGGACGAGCCCCTCGACGCGGACTTTAAGGCTATGGTACAGCAGGAACTGAGCGAAAAAAGTCAGGATGTGGCAGAGCTGGAAAATAATCTCAAAATTTTGCTGCTGCCGAAGGACGCAAACGACGAGAAAAACGTCATCATGGAGATACGCGCCGGTGCCGGCGGCGAGGAAGCTGCGCTGTTCGCCCACAGCCTCGTGCGGATGTACACCATGTACGTCCAGAGCCGGGGCTGGGAGATGGAGCTGCTGAACCTCAACGAGACGGAGCTCGGCGGAACCAAGGAAGCTGTCTTTGCGGTCAATGGCCGGGGCGCCTACAACCGCCTCAAGTACGAGAGCGGCGTCCACCGGGTGCAGCGTGTACCCGAGACGGAGACGCAGGGCCGCATCCACACTTCGACGGCCACCGTGGCCGTGATGCCGCAGGCCGAAGAGGTGGACTTTGCGCTGGACATGAAGGACCTGCGCATCGACACCTTCCGCTCTTCGGGTGCGGGCGGCCAGCACATCAACAAGACGTCCAGCGCCATCCGCGTCACCCACATCCCCACCGGAACCGTGGTCGAGTGCCAGAACGAGCGCAGCCAGTTCCAGAACAAGGACAAGGCTCTGGAGATCCTGCGCAGCCGCCTGCTGGCCCAGAAGCAGAAGGAGCAGCAGGACGCCATCAACGCCGACCGCGCCGGTCAGGTGGGAACAGGGGACCGCAGCGAGAAGATACGCACCTATAACTTCCCGCAGGACCGCTGCACCGACCACCGGATCGGCCTGACGGTACACAACCTCGACAAGATCATGGACGGCAATCTGGACGACATCATCGACGCCCTCGCTACCCGTGAGCAGGCCGAGAAACTGCAAAAGCTAAACGCATAAACTTGCGCAGAATGCGCACGAAAAGCTGTAAAGGATAATTGCTTTACAGAAGAAAAGAGCGGTGATTCGTATGAGTATCAATACTGAAGTCCGCCCGGCTGACGCAGAGGGCATTGCCCGCGCAGCCGAGCTTCTGCGGCAGGGCGAGCTGGTAGCCCTGCCCACCGAGACGGTCTACGGCATCGCGGCCGACGCCCGCAACGGCGAGGCCGTGAGCAAGATCTTTGTGGCAAAGGGACGTCCGCAGGACAATCCCCTCATCGTCCACGTCACCGGCCCCGAGATGCTGCACGGCCTCGTCAGCGAGGTGCCGGAACGCGCCCAGCTGCTGATGGCGGCGTTCTGTCCCGGCCCGCTGACCATCATCATGCCCCGCGGCCCCGAGGTGGCGGCGGAGTGCTGTGCCGGTCTGGACACCGTGGGCATCCGGATGCCCAGCCACCCGGTGGCACGGGCCGTCATTGAAGCCAGCGGCTGTGCCTTTGCGGCCCCGTCGGCCAACCTCTCCGGCAAGCCCAGCCCCACCAACGCACAGGACGTCTTTACCGATATGGATGGCCGTCTGCCCCTCATTCTGGACGGCGGCGAGTGCGACTGGGGCGTGGAGTCCACCGTCGTGTCGGTGGTGGGCGAAAAGCCCACCCTCTTCCGTCCCGGCCACATCACGCTGGAAGACCTCGAGCGTGCGCTGGGCGAGGAAGTGGAAGTCTCCAAGGCCATCCTCGAGAAGCTGCCGGAGGGCGCGGTCGTCCGCAGCCCCGGCATGAAGTATAAGCACTACGCCCCCAAGGCGGATGTGACCCTTCTGGACGGCACCTTCGAGCAGTTCAAAGCCTATGTGGATGCCCACGCCGCTGAGAACCCCAGCTGCCTCTGCTTTACCGGCGAGGCCGAAAAGCTGGGCGTACCCTGTGTGGAGTATGGCCGGGAGGGCGACGGAGCCGACCAGGCAAAGCACATCTTCCGCTCCCTGCGTGCGCTGGATGAGCAGGGCGATGCGGTGGTCTACGCCCGCTGCCCCCAGAAAGACGGCCTGTCCATGGCCGTCTATAACCGCCTCATCCGCGCGGCCGCGTTCCGGGTGATAAAGCTATGATGACGCTGGGCATCACCGGCCGCAGCGGCTGCGGCAAATCGACGGTCACGGCGGTGTTCGCGGCCCGGGGCATCCCGCTGGCAGACGCCGACCAGCTCTCCCGCGAGATCCTGCTTCCGGGTTCACCGCTGCTGCCCCAGCTGGCTGAGCGCTTCGGGGCAGATATTATAAAGGAAGACGGCACCCTCGACCGCCGCCTGCTGGCTGACCGCGCCTTTGCAACGCCCGAGGGGAAAGCTGCGCTCGACGCGCTGACCCACCCGGAGATCGTCCGCCGCATCCGCGCCGCCAAACAGGCCGCGCAGCAGGCGGGGGCGAAGCTCTTTGTGCTGGACGGCGCGGTCATCATCGGCACGGCGGCAGAGGCCGAGTGCGACAAGCTCTGCGTGGTCACGGCACCGTTTGAAGTCAGCGTGGAGCGCATCGCGGCCCGGGACGGCATCTCGCCCGAGATGGCCGCCCGCCGCCTCAACGCCCAGACGCCGGAGGCTGTGCTGACCGCCAGGGCAGACTACATCCTGCCCAACACCTCCACCCGCGAGGCGCTGGCGAAGGCAGCAAACGAGCTCTGTGACGCTCTCATCGGGGAGGGAGGCCGCGATTGAAAACGCTGTTCCGACTGCTGCGCAGACTGGTGGTGCTGGTCTGCATCGCGGCAGTGCTCCTGATGGCTCTGCCGCCCCTCGCCCGGGAGGCCGACCGGCTGCTCTACCCCCGCAAATACAGCCGGCAGGTGGAGCAGTGGGCCGCAGAATACGAGCTCGACCCGCTGCTGGTCTATGCGTTCATCCGCACGGAGAGCGGCTTCGACCCCGCCGCCACTTCCAGCGTGGAGGCCCGGGGGCTGATGCAGATGACCGAGGAGACCTTTATCTGGCTGCGCAGCAAGATTGCGCCGGATGAGGACCTGACCTTCGATGAACTCTACGACCCTGACGTCAGCATCCGCTTCGGCTGCTACTACATCCACCTCTGCATGGAGCGGTACGGCGGCGATGTGGCTACCGCTGCCGCCGCCTACCACAGCGGATGGGGGACAGTAGATAATTTGCTGCGGATGGAAGAGCATTCCTCCGACGGGCAGACCCTGAAAGGCTTCCCTTATAACCAGATGCACCATTACGTCGAAAAGATAACCGCCAGCTACGCCGTCTATACCCGGCTCTACGGCGGCTGAATCTCAACCAATGAAGAAGAACCGACAGGCCAAAAACCTGCGGGTCTTTGATAGATGAAGCTGTTTTCATGGCCAGAGTGTGCCGGATGAACGAGGATTTTTGCTTGCAGGCAAGGCGATTTTTCGCAGCGATCCTGACGGATCGCAAGAGAAAGCAACGCAGTCTGCGGGCAAAAAGGCCGTTCAGACGGTGTGCAATGGCCGTGAAAACAGCTTCCAACAAGTATAAGAAAACAGAAAGGCAGGAGAGATCCTATGGCAGAAAAAACTCCGAACCAGCAGCTGGCTGAAAAGCTGCTGTTTAAGCCCGCTTACGTCGGCGACAAGTCCGCCGCCGTCAAGCAGGAGGCCCACGTATTCGCTGAGGGCTACAAGAAATTCCTCGACGCAGGCAAGACCGAGCGTGAGGTGGCCGCTGAGAGCGAGCAGATGCTCAAGGACGCAGGCTACCAGCAGTTCGACCCGAAGAAGACCTACTCCCCCGGCGACAAGGTCTATTTCAGCCAGCTGGGCAAGGCCATCGTGGCTTCCACCATCGGCACCCGCAGCTTCGAGGACGGCTTCCGTCTGGTCATCGCTCACACCGACAGCCCCCGTCTGGACCTGCGCCCGACCCCGCTGTACGAGTCCGACCACTTCAGCTACTTCAAGACCCACTACTACGGCGGCATCCGCAAGTATCAGTGGGGCACCATGCCGCTGGCCATCCACGGCGTGTTCTCCCGCGCTGACGGCACCACCGTCTCTGTGAACGTGGGCGAGGACGAGAACGACCCCGTCTTCTGCATCACCGACCTGCTGCCCCATCTGAGCGCTGAGCAGAGCGAGCGCAAGCTGAGCGACGGCATCCGCGCCGAGGAGCTGAACATCCTCATCGGCTCCGACGCTGTGGACGACGAGGAAGTGAAGGAAGCTGTCAAGCTGAACACCATGATCCTCCTCAACGAGAAGTACGGCATCACCGAGAAGGATTTTGCCCGCGCTGAAATCGAGATCGTCCCCGCTTATAAGTCCCGCGACGTTGGCTTCGACCGCTCCATGATCGGCGCCTACGGCCACGATGACCGCGTCGATGCATACCCCGCTCTGATGGCCGAGATCGCCACCAAGGATCCCGCCTTCACCACCGTCTGCGTCCTGACCGATAAGGAAGAGATCGGCTCTGACGGCGTCACCGGTATGCAGAGCATGTACGTCTTCCACTTCATGCAGGAGCTCTGCCGCACCGCCGGTCAGGACGACATCATTGCTTTCCGCAACAGTGTCTGCCTGTCCGCCGACGTCACCGCTGCTTATGACCCGAGCTGGGCCAGCGCTTTCGAGCCGATGAACGGCACCTACGCAGGCCGCGGCATCGCGCTGTTCAAGTACACCGGCAGCCGCGGAAAGAGCGCTGCAAACGACGCTTCTGCCGAGCTGGTGGGCTATGTCACCCGCATGATGGACGCCGACGACGTTGCATGGCAGATCGGTGAGCTGGGCCGCCTCGATCTGGGCGGCGGCGGCACCATCGCAAAGTATGTTGCCAACCGCGGCATCCCCGTCATCGACATCGGTGTGCCTGTGCTGTCTATGCACTCTCCCTTCGAGGTCATCCACAAGACCGACCTGTACATGGCTTATCGTGCCTTCGTCCTGTTCAATCAGGCCGCTGAGTAAGCTGCTTCTACGCACCAAAGCCCCGGAAAGTCTGCCGTCTGGCAGGCCCTCCGGGGCTTTTTGCTATGTTGTGGGCAGGGGGACGGCCTGCTCTACGGTAAGGAAGGCGAAGCCGTTGTCCTTGTACCACTGGATGATGTCGGGCAGGGCTTCGGCAGTGGTGCGGGTGGTGGCCGAGTCGTGCATCAGCACGATGCACTGGGTCTGCTCGCCGGTCTCCCGCACGATGTTGCGGAAGATGGTGCCTGCACTGGGTTTGCCGCCTACGGCGTCCTCAGCGCAGACGTTCCAGTCTACATAGGCGTAGCCTTTTGCAGTGACTTCTTCTTTGAGCTGCTGCATCAGCCCGCGCCCGCCGTAGCGGCGGCTCACGGTGTTGGTACTGCCGCCCGGGAAGCGCAGATACCGCAGGCCGTCGGCCCGGACGTAAGGGGAGAGGCGTTCCTTTAACAGGTCGATGTCCTTCCAGTAAGCGTCCGCGCTCTGGTAGATGTCGCTGTACTCGTGGGAGGCGGAGTGGAGCGCGATCTGATGTCCGGCGGCAGCAGCCTCAGAGATGAGGGGAAGATATTTGTCGTTGTTGCCGGTGGCGACTACAAAGAAGGTCGCCTTTACTCCGGCACGGTTCAGCGCGGACAGAACGTCCGGCGTCGTCTTGCTGGGGCCGTCGTCGAAGGTCAGACAGACCCACTTCTCGGGCATCGGCTCCGGATCCGGGAGCGTCTCCACGGAGGACGCCGAGGCAGGGGAGACGAAGCTTTCGTCCGGCACCGGGGTCAGGTCGCTCTCCCGGCAGCCTACGGGCGGCTCCGCGCCGCAGAATATCCCCAGTCCGAACCCCGCCGCCGCCCCGACAGAAAGCAGCAAAAGGCTCCACAACAATCTTTGATGTTTGCTGGATCTGAAAAAAGCCATTTTTCAAAAACCTCCTTCTTAAGTCATTTCTGCACGGAAACTCCATTTACAAGATATGAATGGCAAAAAAATCTATGAAAACGCTTGACATCGCCGGGGGAGTATGGTATTATACTTGAGCAGTCAGCGATACGGCTTAGACCTCAAAGCCGAGAGAAATCAAGATTGCATCAAAACTTCATATGCGAGGGTGGCGGAACTGGCAGACGCGCACGTTTGAGGTGCGTGTGGTTTATCCTTGGGGGTTCAAATCCCCTCCCTCGCACCAAAGTCAAAACCCGCGTGAATGCTGGAAAATCCAGCGCTCATGCGGGTTTTTCGTTATATTTGGCTTTGCAGGTAATGGCAAATACCAGTAGATAAATACGAGTATTACAGTATACAAAGTAGTGGTAAAGTAGTGGTAGAAAAGTCCATGAAACAAAAGCGCCCCCGCCTCGGAGATCATCCGGAGCGGGGGCGTTGTCATGCTATGCAGTTAGGGGCGACAGCTTAATGTACGCTCTTCTTCATCCTCGCCATGAATGCATCTGCCTCGATGGCCTCAGATGTGAAGCTGTTGTTCTTCCACCATGCGGCCAGCGCAGCGCCGACGGTAAACCCGGTGGAAATCATCTGTTCGAGCTGGGCATTGTCGATGGGAAGCAAAGGCTTACCCGCTGCGCTGAGCAGCTGATTTGCCAGGGCGAGGCCCAGCACAGCAGTGCGGGTCAGGGTGCCGGCGGAGATCTTCTTTTTCATATCAGTCCTTGCCTTTCTCGGGCGTCTCGGCCCGCTGCTTGAGGATGTCGATGGCCTTGGTGATGGCTGCGGGGATGGGCAGACCCATCAGGCCGGCATTCTCGACGATGGAGATGGCCTCGTTGGCCGAAAAGCCGATGATCGCTGCGTCGCGGACGAAGCTGCCGCCGATGACGGCATCCAGCTGGCAGGCCACCAGAACGATGAGCAGAGTCTCACCTTTGCGGATGAGGCCCTTCCAGCCAGCCTTGCTTTCCAGCGCGCCGGTCTTGGTCTTGGGGCTGGCGTGGAACACGCCCGCCACCACCAGACCGGTGATGTAGTCGATGGCCATAAAGATGACCAGCGTCTGCAAGGCGGTGTCCCAGCCACCGAACAAGGCGGCAATGGCCCCGCCGATGAGGCCGATGACGGTGCAAATGGTATCCTTCATTTTCTTCACTCCTTTACATACTCCACCGGCTCTTATTCGCCCGGGTATCGATATGCACCCAGCCGGTGCTGCGCTTGGGATGCTTTGCGTCCTTCGGGTAGCGCCCGATGCCGCCCCGGGCTGGCAGCAGGGTCTCGGCGTAGGCGGCCACAACGGCCACATCTACACCTTCGACGTAGAAGTCCGCCGCCCGGCCCAGCAGGTGCTGGCTGGACTTGCTGCCGCCGACGGCGGCGTTGTGGGCGGCGGTGCGGTAGCCGCTGGTGATATGCACCGGCTTTCCGAAGTGCTCCCGGATGCACTGGAGCAGCACCACAAGCTCGTCGTCGAGGAGCACGACATTGCTGCCCTTGCAGGCAAACTCCCGCACCTTGAAGCTGGGCGAGAGCTGCCGGGTGGAGTCCCGGGACATGGAATATTCTTTGATAGCGATAGAGAACACGACCTTTCTTTTGAGCAGCCCCCACCCGGGGCTGCTTTTTGTTTTGTCAGTAGTAGTGGTAGCCTGTGAGTTGGTATGTACCGCCGCTACTGATATTGACGCTACAGGACCATGAGAGCGTAAGAACTCCTTCGTCAGAAAACTTTGCGGTATTATTAACAGCAACATAGCCGCTAGGAGAGTACTTATAATACGCACTGCTCGTCCATTGTGCGGAGCCGCCACGGGCTACTTTAACAGGGGAGTTGCCAACTGAAATCGTGATATAGTCCACGTCATCAGGAACATTGGTAGTAGACGATGCATTGACGTTAGCGGACCATACCAGCTTACCATCCGGGTATGCTTTCTTGTTTGCTAGCCGCTCGATTTCCGCCCGGGTAAACGGGATAATACTAACTGTGCCGGTTAAATCCTCCAACTCCCCCGGGATAAAGGTGGATATACTTACGCTTCCCAGCGCCATACTCACGCCTCCTCTGCTGCGTCTGCCGCGTCTGCCGCGTCTGCGGCCTCGGGGGTGGTGTCGTCCGGCTCGGCGAGGCCCCACTCCGCCCGCAGGGCAGCGAGAGCGGCGTCCCTGTCGAGGGCCGTGCCGGCCAACAGGGAGAGCAGCAGGGCCTTGGCGTTGTCACTCAGGCCCTCGCCGGGGTCGCCCTGCGGGCCGGGGTCGCCGCGCGGCAGAGTCAGGCAGAGCTTGCCGTCCCGGATGCTGGCCGCCGGGGCGTCGCCGGTGGTCACGCTGCCGATGCCCTCCACGGCTGCGGCGCAGGCGGCGGCGATGCCGTCCTCCATCCGGTTGAGCACGTCGGGCAGGCTGACTTTCATGCCGGTGACGAAATGCTGTTTCACATACTTCATTTTTCGTTTGCCTCCGTTACAAAGTCGTGTCTTCGAGGACGGTGTCGCCCAGGGTGTCCGCTCCGGTGTCAGCGGTCGAGGCCGAGGGTCCCAGCAGCTCCACCTGCATCTGGATGCCGCCCTCCGGGACGTTCTCGGCCCAAAACGTGATGCTGCCGTCCTTGGTCTCGCAGACGCCTGCAAGCCCCGCCGCCACCGCCACGGTGAAGGTCTCCGGGGTGGGTACGGCGGAGGGGACGTTTGCCTCTCTCGCCGCCCGCAGCTCTGCCGTCTGCTTGTAGACGTAGCCGGGCATGTCGGTACATTCGGCCCAGCCGTCCGCCGTCAGGGTCACCGGCCAGATGCCCAGATAGCCGCCGGTGTAACTGGCCAGCAGCTTGTCGCAAAGCTTGGCGGTCTCTTTGGCCTTGGCCAGTGCCTGTGCGCCCAGCGCCTCCATGGGCAGCCCGGTCACTCCGTCCCGCATGAGGCCGCAGAGGGCTTCGTCGGTGCGGGTGTCGGTGAGGGATGCGGCAGTGATCTCTGCACTGCCGGCCGGAACGGAGATCTCACACAGACACAGCTCATAGATGAAGTGCGTCCGGATCAGCTCCGGGGCAGTGGGCTCGGCCTCCGGAGTGCCGGGCTTGAGCTTCAGAGCCGTCAGATTGGCATTGGCATCAAACTGGAGCACTACCCGGTCGATGCGGGGCAGCATATCGTCTGCGTCGGGTACCGTCAGCGTGCCGCGCTCCCGGGCGCAGACAGAGATGCCCTTGAAGTCGTCGTAGTTGATCCACGCGAGACCGGGGGAGACGGTGATCTCCCGGGGGCCACTGACGGTCACAGCAAAGTTTGAATCGCGAGAGTAGACGCCGGAGGTGCGGGTGCATAGATAAGCGGCCACATCTTCGGCACTGTAAGTCACCCCGTCGAGGGGGTATGTCACAAGCTTCATGTTCTTCTCCTGATGATAGGTGTTCCGATCTCGGTAGAGACGCTGTTCTCGCCCTTCTGGGATGTCAGGGTGATGGACGTGATGCGGGCGGCGGCCTGAATGTCGGTACCCGGCAGGCTCGCGGCGACGACTTTGCCCACCGTGACCTCATCCGTAGGGGTAAAGCGGAAATTCTCAAGCCGAGTGTGCTTGGCCAGCTCCTGCGTTCCGAGGGCTTTCAGGCTTTCGAGGTAGTCGCTCTGGGTCTGGCTGCTGCTTCTGGTGCGGCTGGCGGCATCCACCACCAGCTCACGCCGGGCAATTCCTGCTGCACTCTCTGCGCCCACCGTGACGGTGGCGTCGCCGCCTACCACGATCACCACATTCTTATAATCGGCCGTGCTCTCGGTGTAGGTCAGATCGGTAAGGTTGCCGTACTGGGGCGCATAGCGGGCGTTCCGGTCCAGCAGAGGGCGGTACAGCTCGAACAGCAGCTTTTTCTCTGCCGGGTCGAACCGGAGCCGGAAGCCGATGTCCAGTTCCTGACATACCTGCTCGGCCACATCCAGCAGACTGCCGGGTGCGGCCTCACCGGTGTAGGTGTCGGTGATCTCGGCCAGGTCGCCGAGCTCGACGCCGGGCCACGGCTCCATGGCCGTGACCAGCTGGCGGAGCGTCGTCTCTGCCGAAAAATTCTTCAGGGTCTGGAGGCTGCTGCGCTCGTCGAGGATGTAGGCTGCGTCGCGGGCAGAGACCACAAGGCGGTGGTCGGAGGTCTGGGCGGAGCATATCCGCATGAGGTGCTCGCTGCCGGCCAGCCAGAGATACCGGTCGGGGCGGCAGAGGGCCTGCAGGCTGGTAGATTCATGAAGCTCCAGCTGCGCCCCCTGCACGTTCTTGTAGGTGTTGTACCGCTCCGGCCAGACCAGCGACACCCAGCTCTCGATTCGCCCCAGAAGCTTCAGCTCGGGGCCATAGACAAAGATTGTCTTTGTACCGCTGGCAGTCAGGGCAGATGCTTTTTCGCCGCTCATGAGTTTTCCTCCACTACAAGAGATGCATACGCTGCGCTGAAACTCAGGGTCAGATAGAGCGCCGTCATGCCGCTGTCGGCAGTGCGTATCCATGCCCGTGTGCCGTGACGCAGCGTCCAGAGGGTGCTGCTCTCATCCAACAGCTCGAAGGCATTGAAGGTCTCGCCGTCGATGATCTGCTCGATGCGCAGCCGCCCGTCCTCCCGCCAGAGCCGAATGACGTCGCCGTCCTGCATCTCGGTGAGAAAACGAAGATACTCTCCGGTAGCAAGATCCCGCACGCCGGGGTTTCGTACGACGCCCTGCGCAGTCAGCGTCAGCACAAAATCCTGCGTGTCCGGGCCGGGGTTGCTGAGCTTGAGAAAATCCGACTGGATGCGCAGGCCGAACTGGTGGGTGCTATAGCAGACGGGCAGCCGGAACGCAGGCTGCGTATAAAACAGCGAAATGCTGGTCTCGGAAACACTGCGCCAGTAGGGATTCGGGCAGTAAAGCTGAAAGCTGAAGGTGGGCCAGAGGTTTGCGGCACTGATGGCGGGGCAGCGCTGCACTTCGGCGTCGCAGTAGTATTTTCCGGCCACGGTCAGCCGCCCGGTGGCCCCGGGGGTGAAAATATCCCGCAGCTGACGCTTGAGATAGGCAGTATTCCGCAGGATGCGCCCGGTAATGGTGCGGGTCACGCCGGAGATGCTGCGGCTCTCCACGGTGGCACCCACCTGCTGGTAGCCCTGACTGGTCTCCAGCTCCACCGGCAGATCGCCGATGGGGTCGATGCTGTAGAGCACGCCTGCCTTGTAGCCGAAGCTGAAGCTCTGGCCGCTGCTGGCGGTAAAGATGGCATCAAACACCGGCAAGCACCGCCCTTTCCTGTTCGTATCGTGCTTCGCGCATCAGGTCAGCCGCTGTCTGCGCTTTGGAATAAATATACTGGTTGATCTCATACGAGGGCCGGGGCTTGCGCTCAGGCCGAGCGGTTTCTTTCTCGTAGTCCCACAGCGAGTAGCTGGGGGCGGTGACGGCGCTGCCGGAGCCGGAGCTGCTGTTGGGCGTCTTCACGGAAGATCTGCTGCTGCTCCCCAGCTTCATGGCAATGGCCGCGATGGCCACAGCCAGAGCGACGCCTGCAGCGATGACCATAGCACCCACAGGCAGGCCGATGCCGGTAGCCGAGATGGCCGCACCGATGGACTCCAGCATGGCGACAAAGGCAGAGCCAACCGTGGTGACGAGGGTACCCATCGCGGCGAAGATGGTGGGGAAGGCCGAGAGCAGGTTGCCCGAGAGGGCTGTGCTGATGGCCTTGGCCGCTGTGCCGAGGGGGCCTTTAAGAGCCGCGAAGGTGTCCTGCAGGGTGCCGCTCAGCTGCCCGGCCAGAGAGGCAACGTCGCCAAAGCGGCCGGTAATGCCCTCGAAGAGCTGCTGTCCCAGAGAAACCGCGCCCTGCGCCAGCCCCTGTGCGCCCTGTCCGAGAACGCCGTTCAGGCCGTCTACCAGCGAGAGGGCATAGTCGGTGAGCTTCTGCTTCTGGTCGGCGGTGAGCCCTGCGTAGAGGGCGGATGCCGCCCACTTGCCGATGCCCACCCAGTCGCCGCTCTTCACGGCTTCCCACAGTGTGCCGAGGATGCCCTCGTTGGCGCGGTCTTTGAGGGTAGACCAGAGGCCGTCCAGTGTCTTGGCGGCGCTGTCCTTGATGGTCTCGGCCACCTGCTCGGTGCCGTCGGCGGCAATGGTCTTGACGGTCTCCACCGTGCGGAGCACCCCATCGATGACCTTGTCCTGCGTCTGGGTGATGACCTGCTGCTGTTCGGTGGTGCCGTCCGCGAGAGTTTTGGTCACGGTCTGGGTGGTGGTCTTGACCCCGTCCGCGAGGGCCGTGGTGGTGGCCGTCACGGTGTTCACCACGTCTCGCACGGTCTCCATGGTCTGGTTGACCGTCCGCTTGCCGTCCGCCGCGATGGTCTCCACGGTCTTGATGTCCTTGAGCACACCGTCCACCATCTCGCGGCTGGTGGAGGTGATGGTCTGCTTCTGCTGGGCGGTGCCGTTGGACAGCTCCTCGTTGATGGTCTGGATGGTGCGCTTGGTGTTCCCGACGACCTCATAGGCCGTGTCGCTGTAGGAGTTCACCACCGAGGCGGCAGTCTTTGCGGCAGAGCCGGCCTTTTGGGCCGCTGCCGCCGCAGCGTTGCCGGACTTGGTGTAGGCCGGGATGGTGTCCTCGACCTGCTTTGCGAGGTTCTGCATCCTGAATGCATTGACCTCGGCCTTATCCACCACGTCGTCGCTGAGGGACCAGTCGGTGTCAGGCTGTGCAGCGGTCTTAGCGACCTGAATGCCTGCAGTGGCGATGGTCGCCGCCGTGCCGGTGCCGTTCAGGCCGCTGATAAAGCTCTGAATGAGATTCTTGCCCCACTGCACAGCCTGCCCGGGCAGGGATTTTATCCAGCTGATCGCGCCGGAGATGCCCTGCTGCATGGCCTGCGTCACAGACGACGCCATGCTTTTGATGCCGCTGGCCAGCCCCTTCAGGATGTTTGCCCCGAGATTCAGCCAGTTGAAGGCGGAGATCACCGAGACGATGGCCTCCACGATCTTGCCCATATTCTGGATGATGAGAGGGATGCTGTCGATAAGACCTTTGCCCAGCTGCACCATGAGGCCGACCGCACCGGCTAAAATTTTCGGTGCATTGTCGTTGATGAGGCCCGCGATATTGATGACAATATCGGGAATGTAGGCGAAGAGCTGCGGCAGGCCCTCCACCAGCCCGTTTGCAAGGCTGAGGATGAGGTCGATGCCTGCCGAGACAAAATCACCGAAATTCGCCCGCAGCTCTTCGGTGAAGGAGAGGACGGCGGGCAGCGCCTGCGACAAAAAATCCGGGATGCCTGTGGCAAACCCGGATGTGAGATTCTGCAGCAGCTCCGTGCCGGTCTGAAGGATGGCCGGGGCCAGCGCAGCGATGGCCTCCGGGATGCCGCCGACCGCATTGACGACCAGCGGGAGGAGGTTGTCCACCAGATAGGTGCGGGCCGTCTCCACAAGGGCCTCCAGCGAGGGCTGAAGGTCCTCACCCAGCGCCATCTGTCCCAGAACATTCTGGGCTGCGGCCTTCATGGAGGCAAAGGAGCCGGTCAGGGTGGTGGTGGCCTCCCTGGCCGTGGTGCCGGTGATGTCCAGCTCGGTCTGGATGACATGGATGGCGCTGTACATGTCGGCTAGATTGCCCAGATCATACTTCACGCCGGAGATCTTCTCGGCGTCCTTCAGCAGCCGCTGCATCTCAGCCTGCGTGCCGCCGTAGCCCAGCTTGAGGTTGTCGAGCATGGTGTAGTTCTGCTTTGCAAAGCCCTGATAGGCGTTCTGGATGTCCTGCATCGAGGTACCCATCTTGTTTGCGTTGTCAGACATATCCACCATCGCCATGTTGGCCAGCTGCGCCGCCGCGTCGGTGTCCTGACTGACGCTGGAAAGCAGGCTGGCCGCGAAGCTGGTTGTGGACTCCATGTAGTCGTTGGCCGAAAGTCCGGCGGTCTTGTAGGCCTGTGCGGCATAGGTCTTGACCTTGTCGGCGCTGTCCTTGAACAGCGTTTCGATGCCGCCAAGGCTCTGCTGGAGAGCACCGCCCGCGTTGACCGAGTCGGAGATCATCTTCCCGATGGCGGCAGTACCCAGCACCGTTTTGATGGTGCCGACCAGCTTGCCGGTGAAGAGCTGTCCGGCAGACTCACCGGCGCGGGCGCTTTCGCCGCCCAGCTCTTCGACGATGCTGTCCTTGATGCCCTTGGCCGAGGGTACGATCTGGACATAAGCTTTGCCGAGTTCAATGCCGTCTGCCATGTTCAACCTCCTTTCATGGCGGCAAGTGCCGCCTCAAAATCTTCCGGGCTGTCGAAGCTCTGCACATTGCCGGTGCCGCCTGTATCGGGATCGGTGAGGGCGCCAAGGATGGAGTCGGGCGGGCGGCTGCCGGGGCAGCCGATGAGCCGCCATTCGATGCGGTGCAGAGCATCCACCGCGGCGGCATCCATCAGAGTCTTTTCCGGCAGCTTCTGCCCGGCCAGATGCATCATGCATCGGCTGTCCGGAGGCAGACCGGCGGCCAGCGTGGCAGCCAGCCGCACCGGCAGGCTGCGCCAGTCCAGCACATGGTAATACTGGGCAAAATCGCAGATAAGCTTGTCTTTCCCCTCGTCCGATGCGATCAGGCCGGAGAGGAGGAAGAGTTTTTTCCGGCACGGAAGGATTCCATCAGCTCGCCGAAAGCGTTGCTCAGGGCAACGACCGGCACGCGGCCGTCCTCGGTGCGCAGGTGGTCATAAAGCTTCTTGGTCTGCTCCTTGCCCATCAGCAAGCGGATGGTGCGGCCCAGAGACAGGACGTCGGAGTCCTGCACCGCGGCCAGCGCGTCCAGAAGCTCCACATTGTCCAGCGCTTCTTCGCTGAGTTCGACAGCAAAGCCGTCCTTGGTTTCAGCAGTGATCATGCCTTGACCTCCTTAGCTTCTTTGGCAGCCTGCGTCTCTGCGCCGGCTGCGACGATGTACTCATAGTGGGTGTTGCCATGATCATCAGGTACAGCGGTCAGAGTGGTGTTGTAGCCCACCGCGCCGTTGGAGTAGGTGATGTCGCCCACGGCAGAAACGGCAGCGTCCGGGATGACGATGCGCTTGGCTGCATTGTTTTTCATCACCATGTCGATGACCCAGCAGCAGTCCTGCTGTTCATCGCTGTTGGCCTTGACGGTGATGCCGGTCTCCAGTGTGCCGGTGACGTTCTTGTCGCCATACACCGACTTGAGCACGGCCGGGTTCAGCGCCTCCAGCAGGGTATAGGCGAAGGTGTCCGGCTTCTCGGTCTGCTGGGTCAGCACGGTGTCGCCGCCCCATGCGGTGGTGTTCTCGCTGGAGGGCGAGTTGGAGTTGGTCAGGCCGTCGCTGGAGATGTAGCCCAGAGACTCAAAAGCCTTGTCCAGCTCACTCTTGGCGTCGGTGGGCAGAGGCGTACCCAGCGGGGCGCGGTGGACCGCGCCGCCGACCTTGGGCTTTGCGGCGGTGACGTTCTTTGCGTTTGCCATAAAGAAATGCTCCTTTCAGAGAGTCAGTAATGCACCAGCTCGAAAACCGCCTGATAGCGGGGCAGCTTCCAGGTGGTGTCGGGAAAATCGTAGTCGGTGACCAGCTTGCAGCTGACCACCTCGGGCAGGGTGTCGGCGTCCAGCATGGCCTGCACGACATGGTGGCTGAGCTGGGCCGCGCTGAACTTGCTCTTTCCGTAGGACTGCACGGCCAGCGTGGCATGGAAAAGCCCCTCGTCGTGGCCGGAGCCGGTCTTGTCCAGTACAACAAAATTGCCGGAGGGCTCCTCCGGCACGGACAGATAGCAGGGAAAACCGCTTTCCAGCAGATAATTGAGGATGATTTCTTCGATCATAGTCACTTCAGCGCTTTCAGGATGGAGTTGGTGTCGGCGTTCTCTTTCCGGGCGGAGAGCGAATCGGCGCTTATCTCAGCCACTGCGCGGGTGTCCGCCGTGTAGTAACTGGCCGTATATCCATCGCCCAGACGGCTTTGCGCCGCAAAAGCGACGGAGGAAAGGCCGTTTTGCATCTCTTTACTCTTCAGCAGTTTCCGGACACCGGAGCGGTTCAGTTCAAAGTGAAAATCATTCATACCGCTCCACCTGTACTTTCTTATCCCAGTCCAGAGGCGTGAGCTGGGTGATGTATTGCTGCACGCCGTTCATGACTCTCCATCTCTTCCCGAAAAACTCCACAGCGCAGCCTTCCCACTTGTAGGTATCGCCCTTGGGGATGCAAAGCTCACAGACCAGATGACGGCCGGAAAGCTGCAGCTCTGTGGGCAATGCCGCAGAGTCAACAGGCGTAATGAGCACATTTTCGACTGTGACCGGCGTTTCGGCGTAGACGGGTTCGTGAAATGCATCCTCACCGGTCTTGGTGCGTTCGTAAAGCGTGACCGGGATGCCCTTAATCAGAGCTGCCATACAGTTCGATCACCCCCATCCGCTGACGGCGCAGGCCCAGCCGGGCCAGTTCGGATTTCTTGATGAACAGGCCGCCGCCGGGAACGAGAAAGGAGCCGGAGGCGGAGTAGCCGCCTGCGGCCTGCGTCAGCTGGGTCATCGGCTCCTGATCGGTGCTGGTCATCAGCGCCCGCGCAGTCACATCGACCGCGACGCTCTTGGCCACCAGAGCCAGTGCAGAGTCCGAAGCGACCAGTGCGGGCAGGTCCTTGCCCACCTTGCGGGCCTCAACATCAAGGCTGGCTGAGATGACCTCCAGCAGAGGGCCGGCGCGGGCCTGCTCTGCCTCCGTCATGGGCCTCCAGAGGGTGGTCATGTCGTCCACGGTGGCGTAGGTCATACCGTTGCCCTGCCTTTCCGCTTGGACTTGGCAGCGGGAGGGTCAGCCTCGGTGTCGGCCTCGGAGGTGGCGTCCGGCGCGGCATCTGCCCTGTCAGGTTCCCAGTTGCCGCCGGAGATGAGGCAGTCCGTTTCGATAACAGCGCCGGTCTTTTTGTTGCGGTACAGCATGGTCATGTCCTCCTTACTTGCCGGCCTTGATGTGGGCGAAGGCGGACGGGTCGAGGATGCCCCAGCCGATGTAGGCCTCGCCGCGCAGATAGACCTGATTGTGGCCCTTCAGGTCGCCCAGCTGAGCATCATTGTCGGGGTTGCCGTAGCGGATGACCTCGATGGGGATCTCCTTGGCATAGCCCCACTTGAAGCAGTTGACGAAATCGCCCACAAGGGCGCGGTCGAGGCTGGAGCCGGAGGACAGGTTGGAGGTGGACTCCACCCGCAGACCGTTCACCTCGCCGGGATTTGCGCCCCATGCCAGCTGGGGGTAAAGCTTTGCGCCGTCGGCGGTGGTCTGCTTGGCCAGAGCGGACTTGAAGGCCGGGGCCAGCACCATGCCGGTGACGTCTCGGTCTGCGCCCTGCACCAGCGCGATGGCGGCCTCAATGTTCTCATCGGGTTTGTCGCCGGAGGCGATGGTCACAGCCTGCGTCACCTTGGAGTCGAAGTGATTGGTGCCGATGACGGAGGAGGCCGTGCCGGTGCGGGGATTGACGCCGTGGAAGGCCATCAGGTCGAGGCCCTTGGCGACCTTCTTGGCGAAGCCGTCGGCAAAGGCGCTCATGTAGTCCAGCTGCGCGTCCTCGGAGGCGTAGAGAAACTCGTCCGAGATGCGGGCACCGTACTCGATCTTGATGGGGACGATGGTGATGGGGTCGACGGTCAGGCCGCCCTTGGTCTTGGCACCGTTCTCTGCCACGATGTCCACCTCCTTGTCGAGGGAGAAGGTGAACTCCTTGACGCCGTTGAAGGGGATGGGGGTGGCGCTGCACAGCTTGGCCAGCGCAGAGGCACCGGTGGTCTTCTTGATAAAGTCGGGGATCAGCTCCTCGGGGAACAGGGAGCCTTTGCTCAGAATGTCTGCCATGTGTTATTCTCCTTTGCTCATCAGGTTGTTGGTGAAGGCGCGCAGGGCGTCGCGGCGGCTGCTGCCGCCTGCGGGCTCGGTGCTGCGCGGGGGCGATTTGGGAGTCTGGGGCTTGAGCAGCTTGGCGAGAGACTGGGCATCCTTGCGGATGGCGTCCTCGTTCTCACCGGTAAGCCGCTGGGAGAGGTCGAAGGGGATGCCGACCTCGTGGGCGATGCGGGTCTTGAGCTCCGACATCTCAAAGGCATGGATGCGGGAGGCATAGTCGGCATTCTGCGCCTTGAGGTCGTCGTAGTCGGCGAAGGGAGCCAGACGGTCGGCAACGGCGGCGTCGAATGCCTCCTGCGTGGTGATGGGTTCAAATTCTGCCATGAGAAAACCTCCATTCTGACAGATGCATATAAAAAACAGGGCGGAGGCCCTGCTTCGGCGTAGTTAATAGCTGGTGCGCTGGCGGCGTTTCTCCTTGCCCTCGGAGCATTGCCAGCAGGCGAGGATGATGCTGTCCAGCAGCTCGATATGGCCTCCCTCGGTCAAGGAACGGTAGCCGAAGCCGCCGTTGGTGCCGATGGCCCGCTTTTCGCAGTTGGAAGCCACCTGCACAAGGCTTGGCTGTCCGGCGTGGCAGAGCGATTTCGCGAACAGTGCCTGCTCAAAGGCGGCGTTGGCAGTGATGATCTGCTTGACGGTAGGAAGGACGGGCGCTTTGAGATGGGCGGCTTTCATGGCGTCGGCCAGGAGCTGCTGCCCGCTGGCACCGTCCACCGCCACGGCGGCGAACTGGGCCTTGCTCAGAAAATCCAAAAGCCACCCACTGCCTGCCCGGGTGGGGCGGCAGTCGATGGCTTCCACGAAGATTTTGCTGTCGGCAGTCCGGACGGCGATGGAGAGCGCTGCACTGGCCCCGTCCGGGCTGAACTTGATGCCCGCATAAAGCCTGCCCTTCAGCTCGGGCAGGGCGGCGACCTTCAGCTCCTCCCATTCGGCTTTGCTGATAGCCGATTTCTGGTTATACCGCAGCCAGAGGCCGAGGCGCTGGATGTTGAAGTCAATGGGGTCGGAGCCGATCTCGTCGGTGATGCTGCGCTCGGTAAAGATGGTACCCAAACTGGGATTCGTCTCGTACCATGCAGCCACATCGTGGGGGTCGGTCTGCTGCTCCACGCTCCACTCGGCCCAGCCGGTGTTCTGCGTTTCGCCCTGCAGGGCCGCGTTTCGCAGTTTGAGGAACACCGTGCCGGAGGAGACCGGCGTGGGCGGTGTGCCGCAGAAGAGTGTCTGCGGGTCGCGGCTGTCCGTGACCACATATTTGAGGGCGCTTTCCTGATCGTCGGTGTACTCCTGCGCCTCGTCGATGATGAGCAGGTCGAAGCCCTCGCCCAGACCGCCCTTGGAGGAACGGGTGCGGAACTCGATGCGGCCCTCACCGCTTTTCAACCGGATGCTCTCCCGGCCAGAGGCACGAATGGATTTGTATTCTATCTTGGCCTTGTCCAGCAGGCTGCACAGGCGCTCCCACGCGGCATGACTGGTGGTCGTGCGGTGGGCTGTGTGCAGGATGTTCTCGCCCCGCTGGAGACCGTACAGCTCCCGCATGGCGGCGATCTCATTCTTGCCGTTGCGGCGGGGGACGCTGTAGCCGAATTTGGTATGTACCCACAGGCCGTCCTCGTTTTCGGCGAGGATGTCGTAGAGCAGGAGCTGCTGCCACTGTTGGGCGGTACGCCCGGTGGTGTTGTAGAGGTCGATGGCCTCCTGCCCGTGGGTCGTGGTGTAGGGCAGCACCACCGCCGCCGTGGGCGTCTGGCGGCCCAGCTTTTCCGGGACGGCCTTTTCTGACGCTCGGGGCATGACGGCGGGGCCTCCTTTATGAGAATGAAAATGTAATATTGACGAAAAGACGAAAATGTGCTATATAATAGCTATGAGGTGCGCCTCCGCTATATGGTGGGGGCTCGACACCTCTATTTTTTTTGCAGTGAATCGCTGAACAGTGAATAATTTCTCTTTGCAGATGACGAGGATGTCTACATCCTGCGTCGCACTGGCAGTCAATCTTTTCCGTAGGACATCTTTCAGCGTTTCCAGAGAAATCGTATTCTGCTCATAGTTCAGGATGATTCCGCCGGGATTCTCTTGGATCTGCTTCAAACCATGCCGAACAGCGCTGTTTGCGGACTTTTCTGTAGAAACCGTTTTCAAATCCCAGAGCTTGTCGTTCCAGATGTAGTCTGGAGTCATCGCTTTATAATTATTTGCTTCGTTCAACAGCACGATGCCGCCGCCCAAATGGACGTGCAGCCATTGTGCTGTTTTTACTCCGTCTGCATGGCGGACCATATCGTAACCAGCATCGTATGAGATGGAACCGACTCCCGGAACAGCCGTCCGCAGATATTCCGGGAGGACGTTCTGCAGAGAGGCCTCTTTCGGAAAGCGGATTTTAGTGACAAGTGGAGACTCCGCAAATTCTTTGCGAGCCTGAAGGGTTTCGGGATCCTCCGTCCACTTCTTATCCCACACATTCTGCCTGCGGCCATCGCCCGGGTCATACTCGACCTTGCAGCGACAGCGCTCATGGCGGCGGTAGACGTCGGCAGGCACATGGGGATAGTCGTAGCTTCCGGCAAGCCTGCTGCACCATTCGCAGCAGCTCCCGGTGGTGCGCCGCACGACGCGGGGATGCAGACCGGCCCGGCCCTGAAACTGCACGTTGGCTTTCAGGGTATCGTCTACTGCCATCCGGGAGAAAGTCCGTACCGGCTCATCCAGCATGTGGGCCACATCCTCGTAGTGCTCGGCAGCGCAGACCTTGTTCAGGATGCCGTCGATGCGGTCCTCATCCACCGGGACGCGCTGGGCCAGCAGACGGAGACAGGCCGCTTCGTTGAGCTGCTGCTGTACGGCAGAAGCGGCGTCAGCCACCAGTGCATGGTCCTCCTCCAGCAGGGGGCGGAGGACGCGGTCGGCGATGTTCCAGTACATCCGTCCATCCGGAAGCGTGTCGGCGCTGAGATGGAGACGGAACGCCTCGGCCAGAGCGCCGCCGACAAGGTCAGCGTAGTCCAGAGCCGCAGGGTAAGTGGCTGCCGAAGGAGCAGCGTTCCTCAGCAGGCGGAGAAAGTCGGCCCGGATGCGCCCCAGCAGCGCGGGGGCAATATCCTGCTTGTCCATCTGCTCATCCCTCGGCCTGCACGCCGGTCAGGTCGCGCAGGTTCTCTTTTCCGAAATAGCCGGGGATGACAGCGTTGACCTTGCCCACGGCATCGCCGATACCGGAGAGGGTGGCAGCGTCCGGCTCAAAGACCGGCTCCCAGACGGGGCGGGTCAGATAGAGCTGGCGGCGCTGATAGGCAAAATCATCCCGCAGGCAGGCGGCGAGATAACCGGCATTGAGAAAGCCGCTGCCGAAGGTCCGCTGTGCCTTGCGGGCGGCCAGACGCAGCGTCTCGTGGCTGGACTTGATGGCCTCTGCGCTGGAAGGATTGTCGGTGACAAACCCCAGATCGTCCAGCGTCAGGCCGGTCTCTCCCGCAAACAGTGCCGCGAAGGTGCGCAGCTGCTCGGTGTAGGGACTCATGCTCTGCTGAGTAAACTGTCCGACCACCGGATGGTCGCCGTCCTCGTCCTTGGAGATCTCCAGCAGGGAGGAAATGGTGGCTTTCCACTTGTCCATCGGGTCGGCGTCGCCGGAGGTCCCCAGAACGTACTTTTGCGGAAAAGAGTAGAACTCGGCGCTGATCTCGCTGCGCTTGAGAGTGCGCAGTGCGCCCTGCTGCAGGCCCATGCAGGCCCGGGAGATGCGGCTGTGGCCAAAGGGCCGGGCAGCATCCGGGCGGTAGCAGATGGGTACCAGCAGCGGCGCGGGGGCGGGGTTGGTCACAAGGTAAGGCTTTTCGCCCTTGGGGTAGTACCATGTGCTGCCAGCCGTGAAGTAGGCCTCCAGCGTGGGCGTGCCGTTGTCGGCGTTCCGCTCCAGAACGGCGTAGCCCTCGGTCAGCAGACCGGTCACATCGTCGATGATCCCGGTGGCATTGCCGCCGTCCAGCACCGACATGCGGGGAAAGCCGTCTTCTCCGGCACAGATGTACAGGAACGAACAGCTCGAGATAAGGGCCGAAAGGACAGCGCTGTCGAAAAGGATGTCGGCATTGTTCTGGAGATAGATGCTGTTCAGGTCGAAGTTGTCCTGCCGAAACTCCCGGAAAATGAGCCGATCGGCCAGCGAATCCACAGCCTTGCCGCACCAGCCCAGCACCTCGCTGAAGGTGCGGAACTCGGGCGGCGTGACCATGCCGAAGTCCTTCACGGCATTCTTCATCTCATAGTATTTATAGCGGGTAAGCACCCGGCTGCGCTTCAGCTCCAGCTTGCGGCGGAGATAGGCCATGCCGCGGGTCTGGCTCATGAGGGATTCCTCCTTTTCGTGAGAAAATATTCCCAGTGACGGCTGGGGAGTCCGGCGAGGGCAGGGGGAGGGGGTCATCCCCCCTATCGGCTGCGGTAGGTCGTCCAGTCACGGGACAGGGGCAGGACGCGCGGCGAATCCACAGCCTGCTCCTGAGCCTTTCCGCTGCGGGCCACCAGCTTGTCGCTCTTGGCCCGGTTGCAGCAGAAATGCGCGAGCTGAAGATTGTCAAGGTCGCTGGGGTGTCCGCCTTTGACGACGGGGATGATGTGGTCGATGCAGGGCGAGAGCGGATGCGGGAACTTATAGCTGAAATCGACCGGCTTGCCGCAGATGCCGCAAACGGTCTGCGTCGCATAGATCTTCTTTTTGTTCCGCTCAAAGGCCAGACGGTGTGTGCCGTCGTGGTCTGGCCGCTCGTTGCGGCGCGGTGTCCTGCCTGCCATTAGGATGCGGCCTCCTTTTGCTGATGTGCTGTGCGGTGGTCCTCGAAGCTTCGGCTTCCTTTGCCCCGCCGGGTCATGCCCGGAGGGGGAGGTCTTTTTGAGGGAGGGGGTACTTTTGCAGACCCCGGGGGTATGAAAAAGCCGTCCGGGGTTTCCGAACGGCAGAAGAAAAAGGTGTCCACTGTGGACACCTCAAAACTATGATATGCGCCGCTGGGGCTTGAAGCGGACGGCGCAGATGACCCATTGAGCACAGGTAGCAAGAAACCTGTGCTGTGATTCCCGCCGATGGAAAACTCACAATGCGGATTGCTGATGCCCGCAGTATGATAATAGCATGGTTTTTTCGGACAATCCGGACAAATCGACCATTCTCGGACAATCCGGACATTTCGGACAAATCGACCATTTCCGGACAATCCGGACAAATCAGAAAATCTCAGACAAATCGGACATTTTGGATAAAATAAAAGCGGCTGCCCCCGATTTGGAATCAGCCGTCTTATGCATCACGTCACATTCTGCTCGACCCACCGGTCAACCCTCCGCCGAATGGTATCGGCATCCAGATCGCAGCCGAACTCCATCAGTTCTACAGCTACCTCCTGCGGTTTCTTGCCCAGAATGCAGATGTCAGAGATAGCGGCCCGCAGCATGATGTCATCGCAGGTCTCTACGATGCGCTGGCCCTCAATATACAGGGCATCCAGCTCGGCATTGCGTGCCTTGAGCTTCTTTATCTCACTCTCCCGCCGGGCGTATACGCTGTCAGCTGTCCCACGCACAGTGGCATGACCGAGGATACAGGCATTTCCGTCACCGCAAGAGGATTTCACTACATCGGCCACAAGCTCAGGCCCCTCGGCCTGCTTCGCTTCCAGCTGCTGGATGCGGCGAGTTCTGGCTTTGATGTCAAAGGGGATTGCATGCAGCTGTCGAAATTCTCGCGGTGTCATCCTGCGGCCTCCTCAAAAATCAAGTTAAACTAAACCATCGTACCAAATCGTCAAGTATGCGCTGCCGGTTTTCCCAGCCGTCAGTAAAAAAGCTGTCATCCTGCAAGATGATGGCATAGTCGGCATAACGCTCTCGCTTTTTCTCTTTGGCAATCTCGTCCAGCCTCATCCAGAGCGTGGCCCCGCCGGGCAGAGGCTGGGTATAGTACTCGACTCTAAATTTTACTTCACACAGGTACAACGCCCATGAGGCAGTTTCATCAAGCGTTTTCTGCGCCAGTTTTATCAGCATGTTGAGCCCTCGAGGCCCCGAGAGTACAGATGTATTCGAGGTTGCAGGAGATTTTGTGATGACATTGGCCGGATGCTCGGGTGTGCTTGCAGCATTCTCCACTGCCATCCCACGGCTTTGCTCCTCCGGCGCTGTCTGGTATGCCACAGGTGGCTTTTCCGCAGCAGTGGCAGCACCCAAAGACAGCGCAGATGGAAAATTTTCGGGACCTTCCGAAACCGTTACCGGATCTTTTGCTTTTTCCTCAGCCTGACGGCGTTTCTCAATGTTGTTTTGGGCATTGCGGTAGGCATCCATCAGCGAAATTTCGCCGTCATGGAGAAACTGCTTTGTCTCTTCATCACAGTTCTCGGAAATGGCATTCAGTCGGGCGGCCGCGCCGGTGCTGAGGCCAAGTATCCGGCAGACTTCGTCTCTTACCTTGCCCTCCAGATGGCCCTCTCTCTTTTTCCGGGTGAGAGCATTCTTCAGAGCTTCGTACTGTGCCAGCCGTTCGCCGTCGGTCAGGTCGCGGGCTGTGGCGTTGGCGGTAATGAGTGCGATTCTGTCGTCAACTTCGCCCTTGCTCTCCACGATGATGCAGGGCAGGGAAGAAAAGCGGTCATCGCCCTCCTTAGCCAGTTCCTCGCAGGCGGTCAGACGCCGCTCGCCGCCGATGAGCTTGTAACCGTTCGCCCACCGGATGACTTCCAGCGGCTGGCGTACGCCGTTCAGCCGGATGTCTTCCTTGAGCTTGTCAATGTCGCCCACGACATAAATTTTGTTATCTGGGTTTCGCATGATGTACTCGCACGGCAGCATCTTCACCTGCATCGACCCCGCCGGGGTGGAAGTCTGAGGTTGAATGTTCAGGAGGTCGCTTATCAAACCGGTGCTCATCGTTTATCCCTCCACCTTGGAGATTACCTTGCGGGACAGCTCCAGATACTGCTCAGTCGCCTTGCACTTGGGGCTGTAGTCACACAGCGGCATATGCTCGCTGACGGCCTCCTGCACCGCTGCGTAGGCATTGATGCGCAGTACCCCGCCGCGCTCGCTGTAAAAAATCGGGAGTTTGCTGTCCATCAAAGCGTCGATTGCTTTTGCGCCGTACCGTGTGCGCCGGTACATGGTCGGTAGCACACACATGACCTCGAGGCCGGGGTTGTAGTTCTCCTTGACATCCTGCACCTGAGCAAGAATTTCTTTCAAGCCGTCCATGGCCCATTCGCCGCAGTCCATCGGGATGATGAGCCAGTCGGCGCAGACCAGTGCGTTGATGGTGGCAATGTCGATGTCAGGCGGGCAGTCCATGATGCAGTAGTCGTAGGCGTCCGCAAGCGGTGCCAATGCGTTGGCGATGCGGTTGTGCTGGGGCCGCCCGGCTTCGAGCATGACCAGCTTGTTGGCAAAGTTCATGCTCATGCAGGAAGGGGCAACATCCACCTTGAACTTCTCCCGATGACAGATGACGTCTCCAAGCTTGTTGTCCAGCGTCAGCACGGAGGCCATGGTCTTGCCCCGAGGGTCGAAGCACTGGAAAAACTTCGTGGTGTTGGCCTGCTTGTCCAGATCCATCACCAGCACCCGCCGGGAATGCTTTTCGGCGAGGATGCAGGCCAGATTGCAGGCCGTGACCGACTTGCCGACGCCTCCCTTCAAGTTGATGATGGCGATTTTGCTCATGTTGCGCATTGTGATCCTCCTTGTTGCTTATCTGCTTGTTTTTATCTTCTCTGCGGCGATCTGGTAGCCCTGCCAGCGGTCCGCAAACCACTCGCGCCAGGCACTGCACTGGCGAAAGTAGGTGAGCGGGCGGTCGCGGCAGGCCAGAAACGAGCAGCGGTTGCAAGGGTTATCTTCGGGATAGTGTTGGACGTGAGAGTCAGAGGCCTTCATGTGCCGTCCCTCCGCTTCTGCCCGAAGTGCCGCACCGCACCCGCCATCAGACTGCCCGCCGGGGCAGGGGGATGAGAACTTGCGGCTACCGCCGCATTGGCCTGCACCTGATAGTAGCTTTCCATGGTACCCGGGGCGTTCAGGATGACGGTGCGCAGATAGGCGCGGATATTCTTGATGGGCTGAGTGGTATTGCTCAGGCTCTCCATGATGTACTCGACGCTCTGGCTGGTCAGCTTGTCCAGCCGGGCGCGGATGGCTTTGGTAGTCTGCATCTGCTGGCCGATGTACTGCATGGGTGCCTCACAGCTGTACATATCCACGATGTTGTCCAGCAGCTCCTCCAGCTGGGCAGGCTCGTATCGTGGATTCCGGACCAGAGTATCGATCTCCAGCCGCTGGCGGAAGTCCGCTTCCACAGCCTCCCGCCGGGTGTGCGAGTCCATCAATCCATCGGGGTCCGCGCCTCGCGCGGATAGATAGATTTCCCCTATAGGTTTCCCTATAGTATTACTGGGTGGCATTTTGCCACGGGTCTGGGTCGCATTTTGCGACGGGTATCGGTCGCACTTTGCCACGGGTGACATTTCGCCACCGGTCGCATTTTGCGACGGGTCAGGAGGGTGAGGAGTAGGGCGATTTTCAGGTTCCGCCGGGTCAGTCTGGACAGGAACAACAGCCTCCGGGGTCTCGGCGATATACCGGTTGGTGGCCTTGCCGCCTACCAGCTCCTGCCGCTTGGTCAGCAGGCCCTTGGATTCCAGTCTGTTCAGAATGCGGATGGCTGTGGCGCGGTCGATGCTGAGCCACTTGCAGATATAGGAGTAGCTGCCCTTATACTCGCTTTCCTCGTCCTGACTGAAGCCATAGATGAGAGCGTAGGCAAGCAGCTCGTTGCCCTTGAGGTGGTACTTCTCTACCATCCAGTCGAGCACGACAATATAACTCTGTTTCTTTTTGACCGTCATGATTCTTCACCCTCTCAGAATGGCAAATCGTCGTTGTCGTCGATGACTGCAAAGTCTTCTGCGCTGCCCTGCGAGTAGGCCGGTGCCGTCTCAGGGCTGCTGCTGGGCGGTGCCTCACCGCCGTCATCCACGGCCTGCCCGCCGGGCTTCTTGTTCGAGCCTGCAAAGCTCAGGCTGTCCGCCACGACCTCCACGGCTGTACGGTTGCTGCCGTTCCGGTCCTGATACTGCCGGGTCTGGAGACGGCCCTGCACGGCCACCATGCGGCCCTTTGCAAAGTACTTGCACAAAAAGTCTGCATTGTGCCGCCATGCAACGACATCGATGAAGTCGGCCTGCCGCTGCTGGCCCTGCTGCACAAAATTGCGGTCACAGGCGATGCGGAAGGTGCATACGCTGATGCCCGCCGGGGTGGTTTTAAGCTCAGGGTCGGCTACGAGCCGCCCCATGATAGCTACAACATTGAGCATTTCAAATAATCCTTTCCGGTTTCAGCCATCCAGCGCTCGTGTCCATATCGGGCCTCAAAAGCGGCCTGTGCCTCTTTTTTGAGCCAAAGGCGGCAGTGGTGGTCAAAGTGGGCGCTGTAGCCCGGCTCGTTGTGGTGTCGATGGCAAAGCCAGACTTTGAGCCCATAACGCTCGGCCATCGGCCGCAGCGGCCCGTTGAGCACATGGTGTTCCTCAAGGCCGCGCACGGTGGAGACGTTGTATTTTGCCCGGCAGATGTAGCACTCCTGCCGGGTCTGCATGATGCTGGTGCTCACTTTGGTACCTCCTGCCATTCCTGCCAGTAGGCCGTGACATTGGGGTCATTTACCCCCATCTCGGCCAGCCGGTCGAAGATCCCGTCAATAAAGGCGGTCATCTGAGCTGTGGAGAAGCTGCTGGAACCCATCGACGCCTTGACGGTGCAGCGGTCGTTGTCCAGCAGTTCTACGATATGTACCAGCCGGTAAGCATTGCGCAGGATAGGCACAGCAGCCACCGGAAGCTCCAGAAAGTCGTATTCGAGGCCGTATTCCTCCAGCATCTCGATATAACAATCCTCCGGCTGGATGCCGCCCGCCCTGCCTGCATTGTAGGCGTCGGCCATGATGGTGAGCAAGGCCCACATCATACGGTTCTGGTTAATGCTGCGGCCCTTGCGCTCCGGTTCAAACGTGACTGTCAGCCGCAGGGGCTTCCCGTGGGCCAGCTCGTCGAGCTTCTGGCGAATCTGTGTTTTCACAAATTCCGCAGAGTTTTCCACGGCAAAGCCCCGCCGGGCCGGGTCATATACCACAGGCAGACGCCCGACTATGCTTTTTCGTCCCATAAGACTTTCTTTCCGTCCGAGAGGGCAAACTGCACCATGCTGATATGCCCATCCTCAGCCCGGGCAAACTTGTCCACAGAGATCTTCACGGCAGGGTAGAATTTGCCCTTCTCGCTCTTCATCACCGGCACCTGCTCGGCCTTGAGAGCGATGGGACCAAGCTCCATGACGTCCTCGGCAAAGCCCAGCATAGCCGCTGCGCACAAAAAGCTGGTATTCTCCTGCATCCGGTCAGGGTCGGATGTGGGCAGGCTCAGCGGCCCGGCGTCCTTGCGGACATACTGGCCGGTAGCAGGGGAGAGTACCTCGATTTGGCATCTCCACCAACTTCCGGAGCGATAGTAGGTGTCCCCCCAGCCCAGTACGCCATAAATACTGTCCAGCATATGCCGGACATCGACCACCCGGGGAAGCACAACGACGCGCACGCCGTCGGCAGATGCCTCAATGCAGCGGGCCACGCATTCCTGCGGCTCGATTTGGCGGGGAGCAGGGCTGTTCACGGGAAAAGTGATGGGCGGAGGCAAAACAGCCCCAGAAGCCTTCTTTGCACTTGTGGACGGCCCACGCCGACCGCTTGCGGGTTTGGTTGCGGCCATATCCTCATTCCTTTCAGTTTCGAATTTACGCTTCTGCGCTGGCAGCGGCTTTTGTTTACTCACCTGCCGCCATTGGTGTCGCTGTTTACCTCTCCTCCAGCAGTTTCTCGAGGTCCTTCAGAAAGTCCCGGCAGCACGCAGCCTTGACGGCGTCCGTGCCGGGCCAGTTCGAGGAATGGATAGGACCAGCTTTTTCACGGTGGAAAGCCTCCTCGGCCTGATATTTGCCAATGAGCTGGCACACCTTATCACGCATGGCTTCTTTCATGGTAGACCTCCCTAGTACGTTCCAAATTCCTGATCCAGCAGTGTATCGAGCCGGATGCGCTTGCCACGGCCATCACCGGCCCCGTTGTTGTTCCAGCCGTCAGGGTAGCGCCTGCAGACGTCGCGCTTGGGTACGCCCATATATCCAGATACCTGGTCTACCGTGAGCCGGAGGCAGCCGGTCTTGCTGAAGATGGCCTTGTAGGCCTCATGCCACGCTTCGCTTCTAGTCGTTTTTGCCATGTAACCACAACTCCTTCTGACGGCGTTCAAATTCTACCTGCTGGCCGTAGCTGCGTCCTGCAGCATCTGCACGGGTACAGACATCGTGGAGGCTGTTGCCTTGCGGCAGGGCCTGCTTTTTCTTTTCCTCATACTGAGCCTTGAGCTTCTTGTTGTGCTCCTCGGCCTGTGTCTTGCGCACGGCGCTCAGGCATTCCGGGCAGTATTTGCGGCCCCGAGCCACGTTGGCCGAGCCGCAGAGGGCGCAGTGATGTTCTTTTGCGGGTGTGCTCATCAGTGTGCCGTCCTTTCCATCCGCCGGCGCTTTGCAGCGCGGATCCGGGCGTTGTCGGCCCGTTTGAACTTGTCCCACTCCACCAGCGCCAGAGGCAGGCCCGCCACGATGGGCGCGAAGACGAAGAGCAGCGTCAGCGTCTCGATGCACTGGGCCTGCCACGGGTCGCAGCCGGTGAGCTGCAAGAGGTCGGAGAAAATAAACATTATGCCGTTCATAAGATGAGCGCACCTCCTAACTTGTAAGCAAGAGCAAAGGCCAGCAGCAGGTATGCAGCCCAGCCCAGAAGCATCTCGCGGGTGGGATGCCGGGCGCAGAACATGACCAGCGCCACCATGCACCCGCCTGCGACAAATGACATAAAGCAGGAGAAAATAGAGCTTCTCGTCATAGCTGTCACCTCATCCCCAGCGCCCGCTCGATCGGCTCTCTGGGATTGTCGTTGTGGTATTTGCCGGTCATGTACTTCTGTACCTGACCGACGCCAAGCCCTGCCGCCTTGGCGAGCTGGCTGTAATTCCAGCCGCGGAGGGTCTTCTGTTTTACTGCCTCCGCTTTCCATTCGGGAGACCAGGATGTGGATTTCAAAGCTTTTACCTCCTTGTGGCAGGCTCCCTTCTGAGGTAAAATAAGGGTAGAAAGGAGACGATAAAATGGAAATTGCTAAAGAATTGAACACAATGGCGAAATGGCTATGTCAGCGCGAAAATATCACATTGGTAATAGCGATCGCTGGCTTTGTAATGTCGCTCTACAACTTTTTTAGGGCTATATGGGATAAACGGTGCTCGTTTAGCGTTGGTTATGTGAGCCACTACTGCCACTTATCAAGAAGTGAAAAACATGCTGAATTGGTGTTCCGGCTGAATTTTATAAACCAATCATCTGTACCACTGACAATCGTGAGGATGTTTATGGTGGTCGATGATAAAAAATACGAATTTCTCTTTCCAGAGCAACAGGTGTACAGGATGACTCGCACCGAGAACGGAAAAACCTTCCAGATAGGGGAGATTAAATCACAGTCGCTCCCAGTTCGTATAGAAGGGAACGGCGCACTGGGTGGATATTTTGCGGTATATCTTCCGCCTGAGATGGAAAAGAGATTCCAGTTAGCAGGAACGTGGAAAATTATTGTGCAGGCGACGCAGAAGAAAAAGACGTTTTCAATAGTTGCGGATAATCCAGGTTATGATATTGAGAAGTACGGATACTGATGTGAGAATCAGCGCAATATCGTAAATATCCATGCGAAACCTCTTTCCGGCTAAATCAAGAAATTCTTGAATGCTTCCAGAATCTGCAAGGTAGTGCGGCTGGTGTCAGTGAGGGTTCCGAGTGTGTCGGAAATGACGATCAGTGCATCGCTGATCCGGTTGATCCTCAGGACGTTGTGAAGGACAGTGATACTTTGCAGGAGCAGGCAAACATTGAAGATTGACCTGCTCCGCTTGAGTCTCCGAATCTCATTCTCCATCTCGGCCCAGCGTTCCGTTTCCGACGGCTCGCTGGGCTTTTTATCGTTCTCCATACGGTTCACCTCCTTGTGGCAGGCTTCCTTCTGCGGTAGAATAAGAGCAGAAAGGAGTGAGATCATGGATAGATTTTCAGGGGTGAATAGTGCCAGACGCTTAAACCAAGTTGTGGATGAGTGGGCTAAACAGCGGCGCGAAGCAGAAGCTGTGGTGAGAGAACGGCAAAAGCGCAGTGAAGAGCTTGAAAATGCGCAAATGGGTTCGGCGGAAGATATTCGTAAAATGCTGGAAATGATGGAAGCAAATCAGAAAGAGCAAGCTGCTGAAATCCAAAAAAATCACAGGGTAACCGTTATTTCCATCGTGGTTGCTGTTGTATCCGCTGTTTTTGGCGCGGCGTCGTTTTTCGTTGCGCTTATAGCCCTGTTGCGCTGAGCCTTATCAGTGTCAGAATGAGTGCGGCGCTTTGGAAGAATGCTGCTGCACCTTGCAGGCAAAGCACAATAATCAGCATTTGATGTAATGTCCAGTCGGGCTTCTGGCTGGGCTTTTTCTTATCATCCATCTGGTTTGCCTCCTTGTGTGTATCTTGCTCCTGCGGTATAATGAAAACACAGGAGGAAATTGAAATATGAAGTGGTTTTTAATTGCTTTTTGTACAATCTTGGCTTATAGAACTGTTTTTTGCATATCAGGTTATGCCCGAGCTGTTTACTATGAGAAAAAGTACAATGCATATTTGACAGGCAAGGGAGAAGTTTTCACTCTCTATGCTGCGCCTGCTCGAAAATTATTTAAGCAAGCCAAAATTTCGACGCCGATTGTACCGTATTGTGAGCCTGTCGGGTACGGAAAGGTCATGACAACAAGGGTGTATGTTTTTGATAATATGGCGAATAAACGGCAGGATGTGGTTTGCCACATGATGAACAGCTTTACTCAAGCAAAAGGATATTTCCGAATGAGTATGTTGGAATGCCTTTCTCCCTTGTACTGGATTCAGTTGTTGTTTTTTCTTCCAAGTAAGTTGTGCGAGTTCTTGGGAATCTCCGGAGATAAAATAGCAATCAAAGTGCTTCAAATCGTTTACTGGGTATTAACCCCGCTTGTCCTCTGCTTCCGCTCCCAACTCTATGGCTTCGTCACCCAGCTGCTTCAAAATGCGTAAAATAAAGCGGCTCAGCAAAATCAGCCCTTTGGCATCTACCTTTTCGGCGGATGCCATATTTTTTTGTGCGTCTAGCAGATTGCCGAGAAGTGTGTCTGTGAAAAGTTTGCGACGAGTAGTAACCGTTCTTCCTCACCTCACTTGTGCAAAATGTTTCTCAAATCGGGGTCAAAAACATTGCCAAGCACAGAGAAAGAGTGTAAAATGAAATTGCGGTTATCAAATTACATTTTTTCTACTTGGCAATGAGTCCGGCCCAAGCTGCAAGCAGACACAGCCAGAGCCTGAGTGTACCCTCGCAGAGGGTACTTTTGTCAAATAGGAGATCACGCAGGGGTCTACAAGCATTCCACCGCCAATAGGAGGCCTGTTTGATTCCGAGACGTCCCAAGCAGGGGAAGGTGACCAACTGCTTGGGACAAATGTATTATAATCCAGATTTATCAAGATTTCAAGAATAAACTTGATTTTTCTTGATTTTGGCAAAATAACCAAAAAGGATGGTGAGATTTTTGTTCTGGGAAAATTTTGTGAGAGAGTGCGCAAGGATACAGAAATCTCCAGCTGTCGTGGTCGAAGAACTCGGTTTTTCAAATTCGATGCCTACAAGCTGGAAAAAGGGAACATTGCCGCATATCAAAAACCGAAAGAAGATAGCCGACTATTTTGGCATTACGGTCGATGAACTGATGGGCATACAAAAAGAGCCCGCCGGGCAGGGCGGGCTTGGATATGAGTGGCCGGAAGTAGAAGAAGCGTTCAAGAATGCATCTCCGGAAGCTAGGGCGGCGGCAAAGGCTGCGGCGCTGGCAGTGCTGGAGAGTGGGAAGAAGTAAACGGCATTTTGACAGCAAGATAAAATTGATTTGAGGAAGAGTAAGGGAGAACATCAAAATGGCTAAATGTACTCGATGTGGCAGAAAAGGCTTTTTTCTGAAGCTTACGAATGGCTTGTGTGATAACTGCGTATCGACTATGCGGATGGAGCAGGAGCAGGCCGCGCTGAAGGCTCAGATGGAAGAGATCTCAGCTAAGCTGTCCGATCAGAAAGCCTTATTTGAGCGCATTTCAGCAGACGCCTATGCGGACGGCGTGGCAAAAGCTAAGGCGAAAAATGCAGAGCTTACGACTCAGAATCTCCAGATTGAAGAGAGGATACTTGCTGGAAAGAAAAATCTTGTGGAGCTTTCTGAAAAAGAGGAAAAGAGCCGCAAGAGTGCAGCAAATGCGGAACAGAAGGTGCGCCGTTGCAAAGAACTCATCAAAGCAATCCAGCACGCAAATGAAGCTTTTGGCACAGATGATCAGGAGGTCGGCGACCTTGAAAAGCTTCTGAATGAGGCCGATGGACTGATGAGTCCCACGGTAACACTTACGCTTCAATGCCTTGATATGAAGGATCTACGTAAGCGTTACAAAGAAAATGAGAAAAATATCCAAGCCACCTTTGAAAAATATAAAGACCGCTATACGACCAAAGCTAACATTACGATTTACCGCCTGATGGTCATTGCACTGTCCGCAGAGCTTCAGAATGTGCTGAACAATGTTGGCTTTGGCAAGCTGGATGATGCGCTGAATGATATTAAGACCATTACCAACAAGTACTACGTCATCGCGGCAGATGGCAATCAGAGCATTGCCCCGACAGTTAAGAAATTTATCGGTGAACTGGACTACTATTTCCAAGAGGCCGTGAAAATAGAGTATGAGTATTATGTTCAGAAGGAGCGCGCCAAGGAAGAACAGCGTGCCATTCGTGAGCAGATGCGGCAGGAAGCAGAGGAACGCCGCGAGCTGGAACGCCAGCAGAAGCAGATCGAAAAGGAAGAAAGCAAGTTCCACGACCAGATCAGCCAGTTGTCTCAACAGATGGCTGATTCTGTGGACGACGAAAAGACAGCACTGTTGAAGGCTCGTATCGAGGAACTGCAAAAGCAACTGGCCGCAGTGGCAGAGCAGAAGGATAAAATCGTTGAGCTGCAAAACGGCAAGGCTGGCAATGTTTATGTTATCAGTAATATCGGCTCGTTCGGTGAGGGCGTGTTCAAAATCGGTATGACCCGCCGTCTGGAACCGATGGACCGCGTGAATGAGCTGGGCAGCGCCAGTGTGCCGTTCCCGTTCGATGTCCATTCGATGATCTTCTCTGACGATGCTGTAAGCCTCGAAACGAAGCTGCACCACATCCTGAATGACCAGCGCGTGAACAAGGTCAACCTGCGCAAGGAGTTCTTCCGCGTTTCGCTGGACGACCTTGAGAAACTGGTCGGTGAAATTGCACCCACGGCAGACTTCAAGCGTACCGTCCTGGCCGAACAGTATCGGCAGAGCCTGTCTATCTCCCATGTGGCAGAGAATCCGGATGCAAGCGAAGAGGAGGACGATGAAGAGGATGAGGTGTAATAAAAGACAGAGATTTCGATATGTGAAATTTGAGAAACATCTTGCAAATATCACATATAAGTGATATGATGTCGTAAAGGGTGTGATTGTTCTGAATAGGGAAGAGTTCATATTACTATTAAAGAGACTTCTTCAGCAATATGCAGAAATGCTTGTGATTCACTCAGCGGTTGTGTTTGAGTTGGCAGAATTGTTAAAGAAGGGTGGAATAGAGAAAACATTTATGACAAAGCTTGCAGATAATCTTTCTAAGCTGCAAAAATATGGGGATGACTGCATTATAGGTGAAAATACATCCATGGAGCATCTTGGTGGACAATATCCATTATGTTCGATGCGTTTTATGTTTCCTGGTTCAAATATAAGAGTTTTGTTTGCGTATTTGGATGAGAAAGTTTATATCTTGAGTGCGTTTTATGAACGTGCAGGACATAAAAACACGGGATATTCAAAGTATATACCGGTCGCAAAAAAGCGACTGGAAGAACTTATGGAAGGAGAATGAAAATGTCTCACAGAGCAACATTATCAGATCTCATTGATGCATTGACCCAGAATATGACTACGGTTGACATTGCTCAAACTGCACTTCATATTGAACTTAGCCAAAAAATTCGGAAGGCCCGGAAAAAACTGGGAATGTCACAAAAAGACCTTGCTGAAAAAATGGGCGTGAAACAGAGTCTGGTCTCCCGTTGGGAGAGCAGCGAGTGTAACTATACCATCGACACTCTGGTTGAGATCGCGGATGCTCTTGGGCTGTCGGTGCGATGCCCGCTGACGTTCAATGAAGCGGAAGTGCCTACGATGCCTGTGGAAGAGCGTCCCGCCGGGCGTAAAGTGGAATTTCCTGCTGTGTCGTTTTCGGATTCCGCAAGACCTAATTTCAAAGTGGCGGGCAGACCGGTTTCTGAATCGAATTACGAAGGGAGTGTTGCCTGATGGGTGCAGCTCAGCACAATGCAGATATTCAGTATAAAGAAAGCTTTATTACGGAGTGCTCCATTACCAACAATGTGATAGACACTGGAAAAAACGCAGTGCTGAACCATGAGGTGGAAGTATTGGTCAGCGACCAAGTTCCGAGTAACTCTCCGGACGAAAAGGCTGCCTATGTCAGGCTGATACTTGATGGAGACTATTCGACGAAGGGAGAACCGAAAGCCAGCTGTAAATACCACATGGTGATACAGGGGCTATTTTCAGTTGAAAAGGATATGCCTGATGTGGAATTTAACCGGAAGCTTTGGTTCAACGGTTCAACGATACTCTACGGCATCGCCCGTGCAAAAATGGAAGTCATCTCGACGATGGTTTTGAATAACGGCAAAATCTCTCTGCCGCTGCTGAATATGTACGAACTGCTGAAAGAGCGTTTTGAAGGAAACGAGAAAAAGGACAAATAAGACAAGACCCCCGATGTAAGTTGATGCATTGGGGGTCTTGCTGTTAAAACGTCAGGATGCCGGTGGGTGGTCATCCTGACTTTGTGACGGCTCCAAAAGGATGCGCATTAGGGTGTCCCACAGTTCTGGGTGCTCTTTCAGGCAGGCAAGAAATTCGTCGTCCGTCACAATGACACTTCCTTTTGTTGTAAACTTTAGCTTGATTTTACAACCGAGATGTGCTAAAATCAATACCAGAGAAAGAAATTTCTCAAGATTGTGAAAAACGACAAAATCTCGTTTTCAGGTCTGTGCATTACGGAGATTCTGGCAGGGTAGGTGTCCACAGTGGACACTTTTGCCCCGCCAGGTAGGCTTCTGGAGGCGTAAAGGGTATGAGGGCGGTTAAAAGGAAGGGAAATCGTTCGGACGGATGCTGTCAGTGCAAGCGAAAAATGCCGGATGGCAAGTATAAGGTCTTTTATGGCTCAACCTTCACGGAAGCAGAGAACAAATACCGTGATACTTTGCAGAGCTGGGAAGAAACGCATAAAAAGAAGCCTCGCGCCAGCGCAGTGACCTACAAGGAGGCTGCGGAGGCGTATGAGGCTTATATCACATCGCCCAGCAAACCGGTCAAGCGCGGCACCGTGGCGTCTTACCGTAAGCATCTGAACCCGACGAAAATATTCTTTGGCGATGAGCTGATGGAGGACATCGATGCGCAGCGAGTCCGTGACTATTTGGATCATCTGAGCGCAGAAGGAAAAGCCAAAAAGACCGCTCTGAATGCAAGGTCGGTGATAAGCTGCGTGTTTTCCTACTGGTGCAACTATATGCACGGTACAGGAAACCCGGTGAGGACGGCAGCGCTTCCGAAGAAAATGCCAGTAACAGAGCGAAAGGAGCCGACCAGAGAACAACAGGAGCTGATAGAGGCACACCCAGAAGGCTGCGGCTTCTGGGCGGCACTATTTGAATACACGGGAATGCGGATCGGTGAGGCCAACGGCCTGCGGTGGCGCGATGTGGATTTTGAAAAGGGGAGGATATACCCTTCACAGGCGATGCCGTGGGAACGCAACCAGCCATACGAAGAAGAGCTGAAAACGGAAAAAGCTTATAGAGCGATTCCGATCCTTGCGAGGCTGCGTCCGCTGCTGGAAAAAGAGGCGGCTCGGCATAATCCAGACGATTATGTGATGTCCGGAACAAAGAATCCCTTGACCTCGTCGCAGTACGAATGGCGGTGGGCGATGTACTGCCGTCCGCTGGGGTTGAGCGTCAAGCAGGAAAAACGAACGAAGAAAAAGGGACATCCGGACGAGTACAGAGTCTATTACAAGTGGAAGGCGCTGGTCACGGCGCACCAGTTCCGGCACCTTTATGCGTCAAATCTTTTCTATGCAGGTGTGCCGGATAAGGTGGCGCAGAAACTGATGGGACATGCCGACATTACGACCACGAGAAGAATCTATCAGCAGCTTCGTGAGGAAGAGGATTTGAAGTACACAGCGCTTCTCGATAAATATTTGGAAGAAAAAGAGCAAAGTAGTGGTTGAGTAGTGATTTCGAAAAAATCAACGTAGAATCAGGCAAGATTGGGGGGTTCAAATCCCCTCCCTCGCACCAAGAAGTATCCACGGAATGTCGATGAAAATCGATGTTTCGTGGATTTTTTGTTATTTGCGTTTATCGGATACTGCCAGATACTGCGCGATACTGTCTGCTTTTGCCGGGTACTTTGTAGTCAGGATCGTAGTCAGAAAAAGTAGGTCATAGCAGGATTTTTCCGGGGGTTCCCCGGGACAAAAAGTAGTCAAAAATAATGAATCAGGCCGCTGTCTCTGTTTTACGGAGACGGCGGCCTGATTCATCAAGGGGATTATTTGTCCATATCAAGGCACGAACCGTCGGGCGGACGTGCTGTTCGACCCCTCTTCTCCGCAAGATAAAAAATGACCTCAAGCCTGAGCTTGAGGTCATTTTTTATGCGGGAGAAGGGGGTCGAACCCTCACTCCGTTGGAACTGGTGCCTAAAACCAGCGCGTCTGCCATTCCGCCACTCCCGCACGGAAACTTTATTTATAGTAGCAAGATTCGCCGCAAAAGTCAACTGCCGAAGGATAATTCCCTCTTTGCGTCCGCATAATAACCCCAAAAACAGCGAGGGAGGCCATGGGCGTGAAGAGAATGCAGCGGGCAAAGCTTGCGGCGGCATATCTGCTGCTGGCTCTTGCGGCAGCTTTGGGCTGGCTGTACAGCTGTCTGCCGGACCGGGTCTATCTGGAGCCGGGACAAGCCTTATATCTTCCCCGCTTTGCATGGGTCGAGCCGCAGCGCGGCCATGGAAGCCGGAATGTCGCCAGCACCCGGGCGGTGGGCAGCTACCAGACGACGCTGACGCTGGGCGGGTGGCTCCCCATCAAGACCATCCGGGCGGTGGTGACAGAGCGGCCCAGAGTGACCGTCTGCGGTACACCGTTCGGCGTCAAGATGTTCTCCGAAGGAGCGCTCATCGTGGGATTTTCGGAGATCGGGCAGGCTGGCGGCGGGACATCGAATCCCGCCAAGGAGGCCGGGCTTCGCCTCGGTGACCGGGTCATCTGCATCGGGCAGACCCGCACCGAGAGCAATGACGCCGTAAAGGAAGCTCTGGACGCTGCCGAGGGGCAGTCCGTGGAGGTCGTGTATATCCGCAGCGGCGAGCAGAAGCTGACTGCCCTGACCCCGGTGTGGGACGGTGCCGCCGGGCAGTGGCGGGCCGGAATGTGGGTGCGGGACTCCTCCGCCGGTGTGGGTACACTGACTTTCGCCGACGAGGAGCTCGGCGTATTTGCGGGACTGGGCCACCCCATCAGCGACAGCGACACCGGCGAAAGCGTCGCCCTGCGCAGCGGCGAGATCGTTCCCTGCGAGATAACCGGCTGCAGTGCCGGAACGGCCGGAAGCCCCGGTGAGCTAAAGGGCCATTTCCTGAGCGCCCACGCCATCGGCACCATCCGCATCAATGGTGAGAACGGCGTCTACGGTACGACACGCACCCACTTCTCGGGCCAGCTGCGGGAGATCGCGTTCGCGCAGGAAGTCGTCACCGGCCCCGCTGAGATATGGGCCACCATCGAGGGGGAAACGCCCCGCGCATACCGCATCCAGATCGAGCGGGTCAGCGACGCCGACCCCCGCCGGAATCTTGTCATCCGGGTGACCGACCCTTCGCTTCTGTCTGCGACCGGCGGCATCGTGCAGGGCATGAGCGGAAGCCCCATCCTCCAAAATGGGCGCCTCGTGGGTGCTGTGACCCATGTTCTGGTCAATGACCCCACCCGAGGCTACGGGATTTTCGCCCAGACGATGCTCGAACAGGCAAAAAACGCCGTTCAAAACGGTGCCGAAGCGCAGACCGCAGAATGAACAAGAAAATTTTTGCGAAAATTCCAGAAAATGTAAAAATTTCCTGTTGCAATCAATGGTAAAATATGGTAAAATCTAGACTGTAAAGGGAACTGCACACATTGGAGGATAGTACGATGGATAAAGTAAGATTTTTGATGTCGGATACCAGCGCGGATGTTACGGCAGCCTGCCGAGAGGCGCTGGAGCAAAAAGGCGTAGAAGTGACCGTCGTGGAAAAAGACGGCCTTCAGATTTTGCAGAAGATGCTTGTGGTGCGGCCGCAGGTGGTTTTGCTGGATGCCTTCATGCCCGGGCTGGATGCTCTGGCCGTCAAGCAGAAGTATGTCGCCGCCGGCGAAACGCACACCACGTTTTTCGTCACCGGCGCCTTCCAGAGCGAGGAAATGGTCCAGGAGCTGCTGGATGAGGGCTTCGCCTACTACTTTGTCAAACCCTTCGACGAGAATGTCCTTGCCAGCCGGGTGCTCAAGGTCGCCCACGGCCACCAGAAGCGGCTTATCACGGCCAGCGTGGACAGCGACGAGCTGAAGGTCACGGACATTCTGCATCAGATCGGTGTCCCTGCCCACATCAAAGGCTACCAGTTCCTGCGGGATGCCATCCTGCTCACCATGAACGAGCCGGAGTACATCAACGCCGTCACCAAGCGCCTGTACCCGGAGATCGCCAAGAAAAACGGCACCACCGCCAGCCGGGTAGAGCGGGCCATCCGCCACGCCATCGAGGTGGCATGGGACCGTGGCGATGTGGATACCCTGAACAGCTACTTCGGCTACACCATCCACAATCTGCGCGGCAAACCCACCAACTCGGAGTTCATTGCGATGATCGCCGACAAGATGCGCCTGGATAAGCGGCAGCAGGCGGGTTGAAAAGAATATTTTTCTGCGTCATTTCCTTGTGGCATTTTTCATTGATTGCCGGGTGCGAAATTATAAATTACGGTTCCCTCATAATATGGTAATAACAGGCCTCCTGCATCGATTTTCCAATGCAGGAGGCTCGTTTTCTGTGCAAAAGTGATCGTTGGCGGATCAGCACGGCCGCCCGCAAGCGGCAAGCAATCAGCCCGGTGGACTGCCATCACAACTTGACGAAAAATGCAAGAATCTCTATACTATAAAACAGAATAAACAAAGAAGGGAATGGATCGATCCCCTTATGCTGAAGATCGCATTTTGTGACGACGAGACCCAGGAGACCAGACGGCTGGAAGCTCTGCTGGAAGAATATGCTGCTGACCGCGGGCAGGACTTTGCCCATACGTCTTATCAAAGCCCGGTCGAGCTGATGGCGGAGGTGGAGAAGGGAACGCGCTTCGACATCATCCTGCTGGATGTCCTGATGCCGGGCGAAAACGGGATGGCTGCGGCCCGGGAGATACGGGAATATGACTCGAATGTGAAGATCATCTTCCTTACTTCAAGCACGGAGTTTGCGGTGGAATCCTACGCGGTGGATGCATGGTATTACCAGCTCAAGCCCATCCGGAGAGAGGACTTTTTCCGCCTGATGGACTCGGCCTGTGCGGCCTGCACCAGGGAGCAGAAGCACAGCCTCATCCTCCGGAGCAAGAGCGGCATCGTCCGCCTGGAGCTGGAAGAGCTGGTCTACTGCGAGGTGATGGGGCGGACGCTCACGTTTCACCTGAACAACGGCGTCGTGCTGGAAAGCATGGGCCGGCTGGACGACCTCTGCGACCAGCTCGTGGAATACCCGAATTTCCTCCGTCCCCACCGCTCCTTCCTGATCAATATGGAGTATATCGCCAACATCGCAGCCCGTTCCATCACGATGCAGGACGGAGCCGTGGTGCCGCTGCCCCACGGGAAGTATTCGGAAACGAAGGACCGCTACCTGAGCTATATTTTCGACCGAAAGCAGGTGGTCATGTAGTGAACGCTCTTACTGTACCAAACGGCGTTGCCGTGGCGCTCTTTGGCATCGCACTCTCGGCGGCGTTCTGCGACATCCACTGGACGAAGAAGAACTGCATCATATTGGCGGTCGGCTCAGCAGCCATGCTCTTGATGCAGGCGCTCATTACTTATATGGATAGCTGGACGGCGATGCAGGAGACGTATCCGCTTATCACCCATCTGCCGCTTGCCATCATCCTCAGCGTCCTCAGCGGAAAATGGCTCTGGCCCACCATCTCGGTGCTGGCGGCATATCTGTGCTGTCAGCTCCGGCGCTGGGTGGCACTGCTGGTCATTGCGATGGTGCCGGGCATCGACTGGCTGCAGCCCGCCGTCGAGATGGTGGTCACGCTGCCGCTGCTGGCAGTATTGCTGCGCTATGTTGCCCCGGCGGCCCGCAGCTTTGCCCGGTATCCGCGCTCGATGCAGCTTCTGTTCGGCGTAGTGCCGCTGGCAGGCTACCTTTTCGATTATGTGACCCGTATCTACACCGACCTTCTCGCCCAGGGCAATCAGGCGGCGGTGGAATTCATGCCCTTCGTGTGCAGCGTGGCGTATATCGTCTTTGTCCTCCGGGTCTCGGCAGAGGAGCACACCCGCAGCCAGCTGGAACAGACCCGGAACAACCTCAAACTGCAGGTCGGCCAGGCGGTGCGGGAGATCGAGGCTCTGCGCACCTCCCAGCAGCAGACCCGCGCCTACCGCCACGACCTGCGCCACCATCTGCAATACATCTCCGCCTGCATCGAGAACGGCAGGGGAGAGCAGGCGCAGGAGTACATCCAGAGCATCTGCTCCGAGATAGAGGCCAGCAAGGTGACGACCTACTGCGAGAACGAGGCTGCGAACCTCATCTTCTCGTCCTTTGCAGGCCGGGCGGAGAGCTGCGGTGTGCCGCTCAACATTCAGGCTCATATCCCGCAGCTTATCTCGGTGGCCGAGACAGACCTCTGCGTGCTGCTCTCCAATGCGCTGGAAAATGCGCTCCGGGCCTGCCGCAGGATGAAAGCGGAGAATGGCCCTGCATACATTGAAGTTACTGCCCGGGAAAAGAATGGGCATCTCTTTTTGCAGTTCGTCAATCCCTGTCCGGAGGGGATACAGTTTGAAAACGGCCTGCCGGTGACCCACGCCGAAGGACACGGCATCGGTGTGCGCAGCATCTGCGCTATCGTGGAAAAATATAAGGGGCTTTCGGATTTCTCGGTGCAGGACGGCAGATTCATCCTCCGTGTTTCCCTGTGAGCCGGGTCGATTGAGCGCAGTTTCGGGGCGAATCGTGTCAAACTGCCCGCCGCAGGGGCAGAAAAGAGTATACTGGGACCAGACAAAATGTGCTCTCCGAATATCGCACAAGGAGGAAAAGTTTTATGAAACGTATCACTTCTCTTGCACTCAGCGTGGCACTTCTGGCCTCGCTTTCGACACCGGTGCTGGCCGCGCCGGCCATCTCTGTGGATGCGGTCCCTACGGCAGCTGTGCTGGAAGAGGAAAACTCTTTGTGGGAGCTTCCGCAGGCAGACACGCCGGACATGAGCAACACGGTCTGGTCGTTTGCCGGCGGCTACATCGACGGCGGCGAGATGACCCAGGCCGAGATGGACGAGTCTCTGGCGGCATACGGCGGTACGCTGCAGTTCACCTTTGATGCCGCAGGCGGCGCAAAGATGATCCAGGGCGGCGGCACGCTGAACGGTACTTACCAGTATCTCGACGACGGCAGCGTGGGCGTCATCTTCGACTACAACGGCGAGGAGCTGCGCTACGCCTGCATCTTTACCTGGACGGACGAGGACGAGCTGCTCATGGTCGCCATCTCGGATGTGGAGGGTGCCGACGGCATTTACTTTGTCCAGTAAATTCGTTTCATCGTGTCTTTCGGATGCGATGCAGATAAGCCTTGTCCTGGAACTCTGGCTCTGACAGCTGCTTTTGCGGAAAGCAGCTGTCCTGCGGGAGCCGGAACGCCCATTTCCAGGTGAGGCTGGAGGAATCAGAAACGGCCCGGCAGAGTTTTCTGCCGGGTTTGTTCGTTTTCCGGGGCGGAGAGAAGGACTTTCCAGAAAAAAGTGCAAAAAAGTCAAAATATCCTCTTGCAATTTTTCCGCAGAGTGATATAATATTAAGGCAATCGTTTCCAAGGCCGCTCGAGGGGGTAGCCGATATTGAAGGTTGTGATGGGCACATACATTAAATATGGCCCCAATAAGTCAGAACCAGAAATGAGGTGAAAAGAATGAAACAGGGTATCCATCCGAACTACGTTGACTGCACCATCACCTGCGCATGCGGCAACGTCATCAAGACTCGTTCCACCAAGCCCGAGATCCACGTCGAAGTTTGCTCCAAGTGCCATCCTTTCTACACTGGTAAGCAGAAGCTGGTCGACACCGGCGGACGTGTTGAGCGCTTCAACAAGCGTTTCGGCCGTAAGTAATTGCAACAATTACAAGGCTTCCAAGAGCGCCGTTCCCTTTGCGGGGAGCGGCGCTCTTTTTGCGTCCGGCCGCGAAAACTGCCGCATCAGCGCAAAAGAAACAATATTTGGAAACGCACACAGGTTTATCTTATTTCTGACACATTTTCGGGCTAAAATGATGCAGATATTCCCGGGGACACCCGCAGAGAAGGAGCGTTTTTTGTGATAGAAGTATCCCACCTCACCAAGAAATACGGCAGCCGCCTTGCAGTGGACGACATCTCTTTCACGGTGGAGGACGGCGTTATCTACGGCCTGCTGGGGCCGAACGGTGCCGGTAAGTCCACCATCATGAACATCCTCACCGGCTACCTCGCCGCCACGGAGGGGCAGGTGACGGTGGCGGGCCATCCGCTGCCCGAGGAAGCCGACGCCGCCAAGGCCTGCGTGGGTTATCTGCCGGAACAGCCGCCCCTTTACCCGGAGATGACGGTGGCCGAGTACCTCGACTTTGCCGCCGAACTGAAAGGCGTCAAGAAAGCCGACCGCCCGGCACAGGTGCAGTCTGCCGCCCGCCGTACTGGTCTGGAAGATGTCCTGCCCCGGCTCATCCGCAGCCTCTCGAAGGGCTACCGCCAGCGGGTGGGCGTGGCGCAGGCGCTGCTGGGAAGTCCGCAGCTCATCATTCTGGATGAACCCACCGTGGGCCTCGACCCGGCGCAGGTCATCGAGCTGCGCCGCCTCATCCGGGAGCTGGGCCGCACCCACACGGTCATCCTGTCCAGCCACATCCTCAGTGAGGTGAAGGCCGTCTGTGACAAGGCGCTCATCCTGTCGCAGGGGCATCTGGCCGCCGTCGTGGACCTTGCCGCCGAAGAGCGCGATTTGGAAGAGCTCTTTCTTGAGCTGACGGCTCCGGAAGAGACTTCGGATAAAAAGGAGGACTGATTCGATGCTTGCCATCTACAAGCGGGAGCTGCGCAGCTTTTTTCACGGCATGATGGGCTATGTGCTCACGGCCTTTCTGCTGGCGGCTTCCGGCATCTATTTTCTGGCCCTGAACCTCGGTTACGGCCTGACAGATTTTGGCTACTATACGCTCTACCGCACGATCTTCATGCTGCTGCTCTATTTCCCGGTGCTGGCCATGCGCTCGCTGGCCGAAGAGCGCCGCGCCCGCACCGACCAGCTGCTTCTCACCAGCCCGGTGTCCGTGTGGGGCATCGTGGTGGGCAAGTATCTGGCCCTCTGCACCGTGTTCGCGCTGCCCTGTCTGGCCGACGGCGTCATGATCGTCGTGCTCTGGCTGCTGGGCGGCACGGCCTCGGCCTGCGGGGCAAATTTCGCCGCGCTGCTGTGCTATTTCCTGCTGGGCTGTGCGGCCATTGCCGTCTGCGAGTTCTGCTCCGGCCTCACGGAGAACCAGATCATCGCGGCAGTCATGGGCTTTTCGGCCCTGCTGCTGGCCTATATGATGCCCAGCCTCCGCAGTATGTTCAACGCCGGAAGCGCCGTGGCGCTGGTGGTCTTTACGGCTCTGTCGGCGGGAGCCTCCCTTGCGGTGGGCCTGCGCACCCGGAGCTTCACGCTGGGCTGCTTCTGCTTTGCGGCCCTCTGTGCCGGGCTGAGCGCCCTGTTCCTGCTGCGCAGCGGATGGCTCACCGAGGCGTTCAGTGCTGTCTTGAGCGCCCTCTGCCTGTTTGCGCCCTTTGAAGAGTTCGTCAACAACAGCTTTTCCATCCCGGCGCTGGTTTATTATCTGACGGCGACGGTGCTCTTCCTCTTCTTTACGGCGCAGGGCATCGAGAAGCGCCGCTGGAACTGAGAGGGGGCAGACCATGAAGAAATTTGAGAAAAAGAGCGCAGGCCCGCTGGAACGGCTGCGGCTGCGCAGCGGCATCTATGCCTCGGCGGTCACGGTGCTGGTGGTCGTGCTGGCCGTCCTGCTCAACCTTATCGTCCGGGCCGTTCCGACGAAGTACACCGAGTTCGACCTCTCGGAGGCCGGGCTCTACACCCTCAGCGACAGCTCCAGGGAGATCGCCCACGCCCTGACGCAGGATGTCACCATCTACTATCTGGCCGAGACGGGCAGCGAGGACGCCATCATCACAAAGCTGCTGGACCGCTACGCCTCCGAGAGCAGCCACATCAAATGGGAGACGAAAGACCCCGCCGTCTACCCGACCTTCGCCGCCCAGTACGGCGTGCAGTCGGCTGAGAACGGCAGTCTCATCCTCGTCTCGGGGGAGAAGAGCGCCGTGCTGGCGGCGTCCGACCTCTACGATTATGACTACTCCGATTACTACACCACCGGCAGCTACAGCGTGACCTTCGGCGGCGAAAATAAGCTCACCGCTGCCATCTACCGCATCACCAGCGGCGAAGAGCTCCACGCCTACTACACCACCAACCACGGCGAACAGCGCCTCACCGACACCCTGACCGACGCGCTGGAAGGCCAGAACCTCTCCGTCAGCCCCCTCGACCTGCTGACGGACACCATCCCGGATGACTGCGACCTGCTCATCATCAATGACCCGCAGCAGGACGTTGCATCGGCGGGCGGCCTCGTGGATGAGATGTCGGCCCTGCGCGCCTACCTGAAAAACGGCGGACATCTGATGCTCACCACCGACAGCTATTACTCCACCCCGAATCTTGACGCCCTGATGGCCGAGTTTGGACTGACCCGGACGCCCGGACTCGTAGTGGAAGGGGACAGCGGCCACTATCTGAACGGCTACCCCTACTATCTGCTGCCGGATTACGCCACCGACACCGAGAGCTGCACGCTGGACGGCATCGACACCAGCCGCCGCGTCCTGCTGCAGATGGCGCAGGGCATCACCATCACCGAGACGGAGGGCATCGCCTCGGAAGCCCTGCTGGTCAGCACCGAGAGCTCCTACAGCAAGGCGGCGGGCTATGAGATGACCACCGCCGAGCAGGAGGACGGCGACCCCGACGGCCCCTTTGCGCTGGCAGCCTATGCTTCCAATAACAGCACCGGCGCAGAGGTCATCTGGGTCAACTGCGGCAACATGGACAACGAGGCCGTCTACCAGACTGTTCCCGGCAACGTGACCTTCCTGCAGGGCTGCGCAGCCTCTCTGGCCGGGCAGGAGGGGACCACCCTCGTGGAGTCCAAGGCGCTGGAAGCTGCGCCCATCACCATCTCGGGCCACACCGCCGCTGTGCTGGGTCTGGTGTTTGTCCTCATCCTCCCGGCGGCTGTGCTGGCCGTGGGCGCAGTGGTGGTGCTGCTGCGCCGCCGCAAATAAGGAGGCACGCCATGAAAACAAAACGGCGTACCCTCATCGTTTTGCTGGTGTTCGTCCTCGCCGCCGGGGCGGCGCTGGCCCTGCTGAGCCACGCGAACCAGAAGGCCGAACAGGCCGCCAGCGAGGCCGAGGACGGCAGCATCCCGCTGCTGGATGTGACCACCGCCACGCTGGAAAGCGTCTCCATCCAGTATGGCGGCGAGACGCTGACGCTCCGGCCCTCTGACGACGGCTGGACACTGACCGAGGACCCGGCCTACCATCTGGATGATTCGGCCTGCAGCACCATCCGCACCGCGCTGGCAGGCATGAAGGCCAAGCGCCAGCTCGAGGCGCAGCCCGGAGAGGACTATGGCTTCGACGCGCCTCAGCTTGTCGTAAATGTTTCGGCGGAGGGGGAGAGTACCACCCTTACCGTGGGGGCAGAAAACCCCGTCACCGGGGATGTGTACGTCCGGCGGGAGGGCGGCGACGCTGTCTACACCGTGGACGCGGCCAGGTTCCGCTGCATGGAGCAGACGAAGGCGGAGCTCTTCGGGGCATTCAGCCCGGCGGGCATCACCGTCTCGGACATCGAGGCTGTGTGCTATACCCTCCAAAGCGGTGAGACGGTCAAAGTGCAGGCTGTTTCCCAGCCCACGGAGGCCGACAGCACCACCTATCAGACCGTCTGGCAGCTCACAGATGAACCGGATGCTGCGTTGGACACCGACAAGACGGACGCTCTGCTGGCCGCACTGGCCAACTATGTCACCGGGCAGGACACTGCCGCCGACCTTTCCGCCTGCGGCTTCGACGCCCCGCTGGTGACAGCAGAGGTGACGACGGCGGACGGCACTGTCACCCTGACGTATGCCATCGGCACCGACGGCTATTATATGATGGTGTCGGGCGACAGCTCTGTCTACACCGTGGACGGCCAGACCGTGCAGGCCCTCTGCCTGACGGCCCGGCAGCTGAAAACCGACACCTGAGAATTTATCCCAAAAGCACCCGCAGTTCTGCACTGCAGGTGCTTTTATGCTGTGTAAGGAAACGCTATATGCAAAATTGATGTAAAACCCGGGTGGGAAAAGCCCCCTCGGAGTCAAAGTTTCGGCAAACATCAGCAGAGTGATTGACATTTTGACAAAGATTGTTTAAGATAGACAAGACAGGGCAGAATAACTGCGCAATGTTACGGTCGTCATGGATGTTGTGCGGGGATGAGTCTGCTCCCACAGCCAGCACAGATTGGATGGGCGAGGGAGCAGACTCAAAGTCACCCTAATGCGATGAAAGGATGGGGGAGTAAACCCCTGTCTTTTTTCGTATCTGAGTTACAAGGAGGATATAGGAAAGAAATGAACAACTCGGTGATCGTTTCGCTGCGAGACATCGTAGTGGAATTTGACGGTCAGCGCATCCTGGATGGGCTGAACCTCGACATCCATGACAAAGAGTTTGTGACGCTGCTGGGATCCTCCGGCTGCGGCAAAACCACCACCCTCCGCCTCATCGCGGGCTTTCTGGAACCGACGTCCGGCAAAGTGCTGCTGAAAGGAGAGGACATCACAGGCGTACCGCCCTACAAGCGTCCGGTGAACACCGTGTTCCAGAAATACGCGCTGTTCCCCCACCTGAACGTCTTTGAAAATGTGGCCTTCGGCCTCCGCCTCAAGAAGATGGACGAAGAGACCATCCGCCGCAAGGTGCGGGATATGCTGGAAGTCGTGGGCCTGAAGGGTTTCGAGCGCCGCAGCATCGGTCAGATGTCCGGCGGCCAGCAGCAGCGTGTGGCCATCGCCCGCAGCCTGGTCAATGAGCCGGAGATCCTGCTTCTCGACGAGCCTCTGGGCGCCCTGGACCTCAAGCTGCGCAAGGAGATGCAGCTGGAACTCAAGCGCCTGCAGCGCGAGATGAACATCACCTTCATCTATGTCACCCACGACCAGGAAGAGGCCCTGACCATGTCCGACACCGTCGTCGTCATGAACGGCGGCAAGGTGCAGCAGATCGGCACCCCCGAGGACATCTACAACGAGCCCAAGAACGCCTTTGTCGCCGACTTCATCGGTGACTCCAACATCGTGGACGGCGTGATGCACCGCGATTTTCTCGTCTCCTTCTCGGGCGTCGAGTTCCCCTGCGTGGACCGCGGCTTTGCCCGGGAGGAGAGCGTACAGGTGGTCGTCCGCCCCGAAGATATTGAAGTGGTCTCTCCGGTGGAAGGCCAGCTGGTGGGCGTCGTCAATGACGTCATCTTCAAAGGCGTCCACTTCGAGATGCATGTGGAGTGCGAGGGCCGCGAGTGGCTCATCCATTCCACCCGCGCCTGCACACCCGGTGAGACCATCGGTATGCGCATCGGCCCCAACGAGATCCATATCATGTCGCGTTCGGAGGGGTGAGGCCGCATGAAGATTTACGATAAGAAACTGGCCTATCCGTACTTTGTATGGATGGTGCTGTTCACGGTGGTGCCGTTGTTCATCGTGGTGTATTACGCCCTCACCGACTCCGCCGGCAGCTTTACGCTGGACAACCTGGTGACCGTCAGCGGCTATGGCTCGGTGTTCGCCCGCAGCCTGCTGCTGGCCATCATCTCCACCGTCATCTGCCTCATCATCGCGTTCCCGGTGGGCTATTTCCTCTCCCGGCTGCGCGTCAACAAGCAGCACATCATGCTGATGCTGGTGATGCTGCCCATGTGGATGAACTTCCTGCTCCGTACCTACGCATGGATGGGCCTGCTGAGCCTCAACGGCCCCGTGAACGCCGTTCTGGGCGTCTTCGGCCTTGGACCCTACAACATGCTGAATACCTCCGGCGCTGTGGTGCTGGGCATGGTGTACAACTATGTGCCGTATATGATCCTGCCCCTCTACACCAGCATGACCAAAATCGACCAGAGCATCGTGGAGGCGGCGCAGGACCTGGGCGCTTCCACCACCAAGACTCTGTTCCGGGTGCTCATCCCCATGAGCATCCCCGGCATCAGCACCGGCATCACGATGGTGTTCGTCCCGGCGGTGTCCACCTTCGTTATCAGCCGTATGCTGGGCGGCGGTTCCAACCTGCTCATCGGCGATTTGATCGAGATGCAGTTCCTCGGCAACAGCTACAACCTCAATGTCGGCTCTGCCATGAGCCTCGTGCTGATGGTCATCGTGCTGCTCTGCATGAGCTTTACGTCCAGCTTCGACGAGGATGAGATGGAGGGTGTGTCCTGATGAAAACGAAACATCTGCGTCTGATGCAGCGCGCCTATGTCATCCTGTTCTTCTGCTTCATGTACCTGCCCATCGCGTACATGGTCGTATTTAGCTTCAACCAGAGCAAGGGCTACGCCCTCTTTACCGGCTTTACCCTTAAGTGGTACACCAGCCTGCTCCACAACGAGTCCATCCTGCACGCGCTGTGGGTGTCACTGTATCTGGCACTGTTCTCGGCGGTCATCGCCACGGTGCTGGGGACTGCGGCGTCTCTGGGCATCGCCTCCATGGGGCGCAAGAGCCGCCTGCTGGTGACGAATATCACCTATATCACCACGGTCAACCCCGAGATCATCACCGGTATCTCCCTGATGATGCTCTTTGTGGCATACCAGCGCTTTGCGTCTGAGCTGGACTTCCTGCCCGGCAACATCATGGGCTTCCCTACGCTGCTCATTGCCCATATCGCGTTCAACGTGCCGTATGTCATCTTCAATGTCACGCCCAAGCTCAAGCAGCTGGACATCAAGCTGTTTGAGGCGGCGCTGGACCTCGGCTGTGACCCCCGGCAGGCATTTTTCAAGGTCATCCTGCCCGAGATCAGCCCGGCCATCCTGTCGGGCTTCCTCATCAGCCTGACCTACTCCATCGACGACTTCATGATCTCCTACTTCAACTGCGGTACGGTGGAGACGCTGCCCATCGCCATCTACTCCATGACCCGCAAGAAGGTCAGCCCGGAGATCTACGCGCTGTCCACCATCATGTTCGTGGTCATCCTGAGCATCATCCTCATCTCCAATGCCATGGAGAGCCGCGGCTACCGCCGCGACCAGCGCGCACTGAGAGGGGGAGATGTCAAATGAAGCGTTTCGTCATTCTTCTGCTGACGGCTGTGCTGGCGCTGACCATGCCGCTGTCGGCTCTGGCCGCGGGACAGATCGAGGTCACGGAGGACATTTCCGTCTCGGATGACTACGACTGGACCCGCTTCAAGGGCCAGAATGTCACCCTGAACGTCTACAACTGGGGCGAGTATATCTCCAACGGTTCCGACGACAGCGTGGACGTGGTGGCGGCCTTTGAAAAGCTGACCGGCATCAAGGTCAACTATACCACCTTCGATTCCAACGAGTCCCTCTACGCCAAGCTCAAGTCCGGCGCGGCCAACTACGATGTCATCATCCCGTCGGACTACATGGTCGCCAAGATGATAAGCGAAGGGATGCTGATGCCGCTGGACTACAGCAACATCCCGAACTTCCAGAACATCGACGAGGAGTACCGCAACGGGGACTATGACCCCGAGAATGCCTACACCGTGCCTTACACCCTCTGCACCACTGGCATCATCTACAATACAAAGATGGTAGACGAGGCCCCCACCAGCTGGGCAGACCTGTGGGACGAGAAGTATGCAGGCAACATCCTGATGTTCAACAACAGCCGCGACGCCTACGCCATCGGTGCGTTCAAGAGCGGCAGCAGCGTCAACCCCCAGACCACGGAGGAGGTGGACGCGGTGGTGGACGAGCTGAAAGCCCAGAAGCCTCTGGTGCAGGCCTATGTCATGGACGAGATCTTCGATAAGATGATCGGCAGCGAGGCGGCCGTCGGCGTCTACTACTCCGGCGACGCCATCACCATGATCGACGACAACCCCGACCTGGCCTGGGTGTTCCCTGAGGAGGGGACGGTGCTGTCGGTGGACAGCATGGCCATCCCCTCCACCAGCGAGCACGAGGAAGCTGCAGAGATGTTCATCAACTTCATGTGTGAACCGGACGTCGGCAAGGCCAATATCGAGTATATCGGCTACACCACCCCCATGCACTGTGTGTGGGATATTCTGGATGAAGACCTCAAGTACAGCGAGATCGCGTACCCCTCCGAGGACATTGCGGCCAAAGAAGAGGTGTTCACTGCCCTGAGCGATGAGGTCAACAGCGAGCTGGACGTGAAGTGGAGCGAGATGAAGAGCTACGACGAGGGCGGCAGCGGGTATCTGTTCCTGATGCTGCTGGCGGCGATGCTGGCTCTGGCCTGCTTCAATATCTGGCGCAAGGTGCGCAGGAAAACGCGCAATATGTATTGAACCTGAGGGGGCTGTGCGGAGGCGTACAGCCCCTTTTTATAAGGAAAGGGAAAGAATATGAGTGAATACAGAAGCTATACGGAGCAGATGACCGTACTGGACGGCGACAGCGACTTCCGCCGCTGCCTGAAGCCCAGCGCTTTGTTCCGGTATGTGGAGCAGGTGTCGGCAGACCATGCCCGGGCTTACGGCATGGACCACGCCTTTTTCAGGGAGCGCCGCAGCGCATTCCTCGTGGGCAAGCAGGCCCTCAGGGTCTGGCGGATGCCCGGCCGTGCGGAGAAGATCAACCTGACCACGGCCTGTGAGGCGTTCAAGAAAGGCACGATGAAACGGCTGACCACCATCACCAGCGAAACAGGGGAGAAGCTGGCCCTCGTGGACTGCCGCTGGATGATCGTGGATACTGAGACAGGGCGCATCCTGCGCACCCCCGGTTGGACGATGCCGGACTTCCAGAACGACGACCTGCCCGAAGAACTGCCCCAGATCGTCCACAAGAGCCAGCCGCTGACGGCGGCAGGGGAGCGCCGCGCCAGCTACTCCATGTGTGACCTCAACGGCCATATCAACAACTCCCTCTATCTGGACATCGCCTGCGACGCCCTGCCGCAGGAGGTCGTGGAGGCTGCGCCGCTGTCCTTCACTTCCATCAAGTACCACCGTGAAGTGCCGATGGGCCAGAGCGTGCAGGTGTTCTATGCCCCCTCGGGAAACGGCTGGTATCTGCTGGGCCGGAGGGAGGAGCACGCAGCCTTTGAGTGCTATCTGGAATTCGGCGGGTCTGTCACAGAATCTTTACAAAAATAATTACAAAGAAATTACAAAAAACTATTGCAAAAGTCCTTCAAAAGAGTTACAATATGGTTACAGAAAGGGCAAGACCCTTCTGGATCATGAAATCTTTTTCTTCTTGTTTTTTGGAATATCGGGTGTCCGCCATCCTCCTCCGGCTGTTCTCCTTCGCAGCTGCCGGCCGACACCGCACAGGCGATATTCCGCTTCGTGTGCAAAAGAGTCCGTCTGGTTTCAGACGGGCTTTTTTGCGTCCGAAAATCCGGAAAAATCGGCCCACAGCAAGGGAAAGTATGACCTTAGGTCAATTTGCCTGTTTTTCTGCAAAGGACATTTATAAAGTTTGGCGGGGCAGGGGTTTGTATTCCGCGTGGGTTTGTGGTAAAGTATATACAATCAATTCCTAAGCCAAAAACATGAAATTGTTTTGATGTTGTTTGATATGATCCGCTGCGGATGCGTTAAGAGAAAAGGAGTTTGAATATGGCTTATTTTTACGAAGAACCCTCCCGTACCTTTGGCGAGTACCTGCTGGTGCCGGGCTACTCTTCTGCTGAGAATGTCCCCACGGCTGTCAGCCTCAAGACCCCGCTGGTCAAGTACCGCAAGGGTGAGGAGAGCTGCCCGCTGGAAATGAATATCCCCATGATCAGCGCCATCATGCAGTCTGTCTCCGGCGATAAGCTGGCCATCGCGCTGGCCCGTCAGGGCGGCGTCTCCTTCATCTACGGCTCCCAGAGCATCGAGAACGAGGCTGCTATGGTCCGCCGCGTCAAGAGCTTCAAGGCCGGTTACGTCGTTTCCGACTCCAACCTGGCCCCCACTGCCACCCTGCACGATGTGCTGGAGCTGAAAGCCCGCACCGGCCACTCCACCATTGCCATCACCGCCGACGGCACTCCCAACGGCAAGCTGCTGGGCATCGTGGCCTCCCGCGATTACCGCGTCAACCACACCCCCGATGACGCTCCCGTCACCACCTTTATGACCCCCATCGAGAAGCTGGTCACTGCCCCGGAGAACACCTCCCTGCACGACTGCAACAACATCATTTGGGACAACAAGATCAACACCCTGCCTCTGGTGGATGCCGAGGGCAACCTGAAGTATATCGTCTTCCGCAAGGACTACGATTCCCACAAGAAGAATGCCAACGAGCTGCTGGACAAGAACAAGAGCTACGTCGTCGGCGCCGGCATCAACACCCGCGACTACGCCCAGCGCGTGCCTGCTCTGGTGGAGGCCGGTGTGGATGTCCTCTGCATCGACTCCTCTGAGGGCTACTCCGAGTGGCAGAGCCGCACCATCGGCTGGATCCGTGAGCACTACGGCGACACCGTGAAGGTGGGCGCAGGTAATGTCGTGGATGCCGAGGGCTTCCGCTTCCTCGCAAAGGCTGGTGCAGACTTCGTGAAGATCGGCATCGGCGGCGGCTCCATCTGCATCACCCGTGAGACCAAGGGCATTGGCCGCGGTCAGGCTACTGCCGTCATCGAGGTCGCCAAGGCCCGTGACGAGTACTTCAAGGAGACCGGCATCTATGTGCCTATCTGCTCCGACGGCGGCATCGTCCACGACTACCACATCACCCTTGCACTGGCCATGGGCGCTGACTTCGTCATGCTGGGCCGCTACTTCGCCCGCTTCGACGAGAGCCCCACGAACAAGGTGCGTATCAATGGCCAGTATATGAAGGAGTATTGGGGCGAAGGCTCCAACCGCGCCCGCAACTGGCAGCGCTACGACCTCGGCGGCTCCACCAAGCTGAGCTTCGAGGAAGGCGTGGACAGCTATGTTCCTTACGCCGGTCCGCTGGCCGACGGCGTCCAGACCACCCTGTACAAGGTGAAGAGCACCATGTGCAACTGCGGCGCACTCTCCATCCCCGAACTGCAGCAGAAGGCCAAGCTGACCGTCGTTTCCTCCACCTCCATCGTGGAGGGCGGCAGCCACGACGTCGTGCTGAAGAATGCGACCCCGAACATCATCAACGGCTGAATCTGAAATGTCAAAGCACCCGCAGCACGAAAAGGCGCTGCGGGTGCTTTTTGCATATCCGGACGGCATCGATGCCCGTGATCTATCCGAGGACAGAAGAGCACTGCCGGAGGTGCTGGTAAAGATTACGCAAAAATCATTTTTCTTTCTGTCGTCATTTTTTGCCAAAACCTCTTGCGTCTGCCCGCCAAAGATGCTATAGTGGTACAAACATCCTGTCATGACAGGACGAAACGCGCGGCAGCGCAGAGTTTGTTTGGCTGCACCCGCCGCAGGGGTGCGCGGAAAAAGAGAGGAAACTTTTCATGAGCGAGATCAAAGTTGTGCCGTATATCCCGGATGAGGACTACGACAATCCGGCAATGGTCGTTGATTTTTACGAATTCACTATGGCCAACTGCCTGTTTCTGAACGGCTTTAAGGATACGACCCTTGTGTTTGATATGTTCTTCCGCAAGAACCCGGATAACCAGGGCTACTCCATCAGCGCCGGCCAGCGCAAGCTGACCCGTTTCCTGCTGAACTACCACTTCAATGAGCAGGATGTCCACTGGCTGCGCACCAAGGGCATGAGTGAGGAGTTCTGCGAGTATCTGCGCAATTACCGCTGGAAGGGCGATATGTACGCTCTGCCCGAAGGCACGGTCTGCTACCCCCATGTGCAGATGGTGCGCATCGAGTGCGACCTCGTGGGCGCTATCCTCATCGAGACCTACCTGCTCCAGACCATGAACTTCCACAGCCTCATCGCCACCAAGGCCACCCGCATCACCGGCCTCAATACGCACACCCCCCGCAGCGTCATGGAGTTCGGCACCCGCCGCGCACAGGGCGAGAGCGCAGGCAACGACGGCGCTTATGCTGCCGTTCTGGGCGGCTGCATCGGCACGGCCAACTGTCTGGCCGAGATGAAGTACGGCTCTGAGGTCAAGGCTGTGGGTACCGTGGCCCACAGCTTCATCGAGTTCTTCCCGACGGAGTTCGATGCCTTCAAGGCCTTCGCCGATACCTACCCGGATTCCGTCAGCCTGCTGCTGGATACCTACAACATCATGGAGAGCGGTCTGCCCAACCTCATCAAGCTGGACGACTACCTCATTGAGAAATATCCTGATGACCCCAACCGCCGCGTCAAGAGCGCCCGCATCGATTCCGGCGACCTGGCCCGAGGCTCCAAGCGCCTGCGCAAGGCACTGGATGCAGCAGGGAAGTCCTACATCAAGCTGGTGGCCTCCAACGGTCTGGACGAGAAGAAGATCGCCAACATGGAGCTGTACGAGCACGCACACTTCGACTCCTACGGCGTGGGCGAGAACCTCATCACCTCGGCCTCTGACCCTGTGTTCGGCGGCGTGTACAAGCTGGTGGCGGTCAAGCGCCCCGACGGCAGCTATCAGCCCAAGATGAAGTGCTCCGACTCCGCCAGCAAGGCCATCATCCCCGGCAAGAAGATGCCGTGGCGTCTCTATGACGAAAATGGTCAGGCCCAGTGCGACCTCATTGCCATGGACGGCGAGGTCATCGAGGCAGGCAAGCCGGTCACGATGGTCAACCTCGACTCCGATGCCATCGAGCGCACCGTCACCATCGTTCCCACTCGCGTCAAGCAGCTGCTGGTGCCGCATATCCTGAACGGTGAGCTGGCCATCGAGCTGCCCTCCATTGCGGAGAAAAAAGCCTATATCGTCAAGCAGCTCACCGAGGAGACCTGGGAGAGCGAGCTGCGCATCGAGATGCCCCACAAGCACTACGTCAACATGACCCCTGCTGTGGCTGAGTGCCGCTCCAGGATGTACGCAGAGCTGCACGGCGGCAAAGTGTAAACTTGACAAAACAGCATTTCTATTGTATTATATGAGCTGTCGCTCGCAGGATCGTGAGCGGCAGCTCATTCAGAAGCCACTGTGGTGAAATTGGCAGACACGAGGGACTTAAAATCCCTTTCTGGAGACAGAGTGCGGGTTCAAGCCCCGCCGGTGGCATGGAAAAGCCCCGGTAAGTGCAGAAATGCATTTACCGGGGCTTTTTTGCGTATTATAGCAATTCAGCTTTTTAATGCAGCAGCAACAGCGCTGAATTGCATATCGCAGATATGCTGTTATCAGGCTGCGTTATTTTCTTGATCTGCGATAAAACGGGAAGGAAACGATACCGCCAGCTGGTATATGACTCATCCAAGGGGGTATTTTATTACTCTTCGTTGAACGCTTCTTCCTGCGCATGGAACCGCTCGAGGAAGCTGTGCTCCACACCCTCAGACTTGTAGCCGGGCATGGTATCCAGCGCCACTGCGTGGATGCTGCGGAAGATGCTGTTCTCGATGTTGGGGTTATCCCGCTTGAGGCGGCGAAGCAGAATTTTCGTCTCCTGCCGCTTGGAGCCGCCGCCGTTGTCGCACATGGTGCAGTTTTCGGTAAAACGGCAGGCGCACTGGATGAATTCCAGCTCATTGTAGCGCTTCCACGCCAGAATATCTTCCTCGCGGATGCAGTACATCGGGCGGATGAGGGTCATGCCGGGGAAGCTGGTGCTGTGGAGCATGGGCGGCATGGCCTGCAGCTGGGAGCCGTAGAACATACTCATAACGGTCGTCTCGATGACGTCGTTGAAGTGGTGGCCCAGTGCGATTTTATTGCAGCCCAGCTCCTTGGCCTTGCTGTAGAGGTGGCCGCGGCGCATCCGGGCGCAGAGATAGCAGGGGTTCTTGTCGGTGTTATTGGCCACAGAGAAGATGTTGCTCTCGAAGATGGTCACAGGGATGTGGAGCAGCTCGGCGTTGGACTCGATCTTCTGGCGGTTGATCTCGTTGTAGCCGGGGTCCATCACCAGAAAGACCAGTTCAAACGGCACATCGCTGTGGCGCTGAAGCTCCTGCATCAGCTTTGCCATCAGCATCGAGTCTTTGCCACCCGAGATGCAGACGGCGATCTTGTCACCGGCCTTGATGAGCTCGTAGCGCTTCACCGCTACGATGAAGGGGGTCCACAGCTCCTTGCGGTATTTTTTGATGATGCTCCGCTCAATGAGCTGGTAAGGTTCCATTTCGCGTTTCATGGCTCTGTCCTTTCTTTTTTCTCACAGCTGGGTCAGCCGGGTATAGCAGGCGTCAAAGGCGCGGAGAAAGCCGTCCAGCTCCTCCTGCGTGGTCAGGTGGCTCAGACTGATGCGCCACGAGGAGAGGGCGTTCTTCCGGTCGCGGCTGACGGCGAACACCGCCCGGGAGGGCAGGCCGTCCGACGAGCAGGCCGACTTGACCGAGACACAGACGCCCTCCGCGTCCAGCTCCCGCTGGAACACGGTGCCTTTGACGTTCTCAACGCTCAGGTTCAGGATGTGGGGGATGGCACTCTCCGGGCTGTTGATGCGGACTTTTGGGTACTTGCTCAGAGCAGTGCGGAGATACAGGTTTGCCTCTTTCACCCGGGCAGAACGCTCCGGCAGCTCATTTACCGCAGAGTCCAGGGCCGTTTCCAGCGAGGCCGCCAGAGCCACCGTAGGCGTACCGCTGCGGTAGATGGTGGTGCTTTCGCCGCCGTGGATGAGAGGCTCGAGAGCCAGCCGCCGCCGCTTGAGCAGCAGGCCGATGCCGTTCAGGCCGTAGAACTTGTGGGCCGTCAGGCTCATGGTGTCCACGCTCTCGAAGGAGACGGGGATCTTGCCCACGGCCTGGGTGGCGTCTACGTGCAGATGGCAGTTGGGCCATGCCTGCAAAATTTCCGAAATTTCTTTCACCGGCTGCACGACGCCCAGCTCACTGTCCACCAGCGTTACCGCTACAGTAATGGTGTCGGGGCGGAGAAGCTCTTTCAGGTGCTCGAGGTCGATGGTGCCGTCCCGCCTGATGTCCACGAGGTCGATTTCATAGCCCTGCTCCTGCAGAGCGGTCAGAGTGCCGCTGACGGAGGAGTGTTCCAGCGGGGTGGAGATGATGTGCTTGCCCAGATGGCGGGAGAGTTTTGCCAGCCCCTTGAGAGCAAAGTTGTTGGCTTCGCTGGCTCCCGAGGTATAGATGACCTCGGCGGGCTGTGCGCTCAGCAGCCCCGCGATGCTCTGGGTGGCGTGGTCAATGACCAGTTTTGCGTCCCGGCCTGCCTGATGGCGGGAGTTCGCGTTGCCGGGGCAGCTGCGCTCTACCTCACAAAAACGCTCCAGCACCCGGGAGTCTGCGGGGGTGTTGGCCGAATAATCCAGATATATCATAAGTGTCCTTCTATAATAAGCGGTACAACAGCTGTCGTTTCGGATGCCGCCGGCCCAGTGACCAACTGCGGCAATAGGTTATATTATAGTGCGGAATGCGGCATATTTCAAGGCCGTACGGCCTCCGCCGACAGAAAATCGCCGCAAAATACAGAAAAAAGGTTGTCAGCGTCCTTCTTTTATGCTATACTATGCCGAAGAATGAAAGGAAAGGGGAGAGCGGGATGCTGAAAAAGAAATCGTCTTTTGCATGCATCGGCTGTATTTTCCGTTTCCGATTTGGTCCCGATTTTTGAGGCATTGCCGCTTTCCCGCGGTAGTGCCTCTTTTTTTGGGCCGCAGATAGAAGGAGGAAATAATGAGTCAGAATATCGATTATTCCAAGGGCATTTACGATGCCCGCCAGCTGGGTGCCGGACGGATGCTGATCCTGGGCGTCCAGCACATGTTCGCCATGTTCGGTGCCACCGTGCTGGTCCCCCTGCTCACCGGTCTGAGCGTTTCGACCACCCTGCTCTGCGCAGGTCTGGGTACGCTGCTGTTCCACTTTATCACCAAGGGCAAGGTCCCGGCCTTCCTCGGCTCGTCCTTTGCCTATCTGGGCGGCTTCTCCATCGTGGCCCCCATGCTGGCTGACGCCGACGGCAATCTGACCATCGCCAACACCCAGATGCTGCCCTACGCCTGTGCAGGCGTGGCCTTCTCGGGTCTGGTCTATCTGGCCGTCAGCCTGCTCATCTCCACCTTCGGCATCCGGCGCATCATGCGCTTCTTCCCGCCGGTGGTCACAGGCCCCATCATCATCGCCATCGGACTCATCCTCGCCCCCTCGGCCATCAGCAACTGTCAGGCAAACTGGCTGCTGGCCTTTGTGGCTCTGGGTACGGTCATCGTCTGCAACATCTGGGGCAAGGGTATGGTCAAGATCCTGCCCATCCTGATCGGCGTTCTCGTCTCCTACGCAGTGGCCCTTGTGACCGGTGCCGTGGACTTTGAGCGCATTGCCTCCGCCGCATGGTTCGGCATCCCGCTCCACAAGGAAGCCATGGGCCTCTTTGCCATCGACGGCAGCCCCGAGTTCATCAGCGCCCTGTTCACCATCATCCCCATCGCTCTGGCTACCATGATGGAGCACGTCGGTGACATCGCCGCCATCAGCGCCACCGTTGGCCACAACTACATCAACGACCCCGGCCTGAACCGCACCCTGATGGGCGACGGCCTCGCCACCACTCTGGCCGGCCTGCTGGGCGGCCCGGCCAACACCACCTACGGTGAGAACACCGGCGTCCTCGCACTGAGCAAAATTTACGACCCCCTCGTCATCCGCATTGCCGCTGTGCTGGCCATCATCCTGAGCTTCAGCCCCAAGTTTGAGGCCGTCATCAACACCATCCCCACCGGCATCATCGGCGGTATCAGCTTCGTGCTCTACGGCATGATCTCCGCCATCGGTGTCCGCAACGTGGTCGAGAACCGGGTGGACTTCACCAACAGCCGCAATCTCATCATCGCCGCTGTCATTCTGGTGTCTGCTCTGGGCTTCAACTCGGTGGGCGGCCTGACCTTCGCGGTCGCCGGTGTGTCCATCAATCTGTCCGGTCTGGCCATCGCCGCCATCGTGGGCATCCTGCTCAACGCCATCCTCCCCGGCAACGATTACGAGTTCGACTCTGCCGATGGTGCCGATGCTCCTTCCAGCGGCAATCTGCAGGTCTGACCTCGACAGGGAAGCCTCTTCTTCGGCAGAAGTGACAGCTTTTTGAAATGTTCTTTGGGCAATGTGCGAGACTTCAAAATAAATGAGAATAATTCTTAAAATAAGCCTTGACTAACTAGGAACCATTCGCTATAATAGAGTCAGAAACAAGGTCTGCTGTACCAGAGCAGACCCCTAAAAAAGAACAAACCAAATGGAGGATAAATCTTATGAAGAAGTACGTTTGCACCGTCTGTGGCTACATCGCTGAAGGCACCATCCCCGAGCAGTGCCCCGTCTGCAAGGCTCCCGCTTCCGCATTCGTCGAGAAGACCGGCAACACCTACGTCACCGAGCACGTTGTGGGCATCGGCAAGGCTGAGGGCGTTCCTCAGGAGATCGTCGATGGCCTGCGCGCCAACTTCGAGGGCGAGTGCAGCGAGGTCGGCATGTACCTGGCAATGGCCCGCGTGGCCGAGCGTGAGGGCTACCCCGAGATCGCCGAGGCTTACAAGCGCTATGCCTACGAGGAGGCAGACCATGCTTCCCGTTTCGCCGAGCTGCTGGGCGAGGTCGTCACCGACAGCACCAAGAAGAACCTGATGATGCGTGCAGAGGCCGAGTGCGGCGCCTGCTCCGGCAAGATGGACCTGGCCAAGAAGGCTAAGGCTCTGAACCTCGACGCTATCCACGACACCGTCCACGAGATGGCAAAGGATGAGGCCCGTCATGGCCGCGGCTTCGAGGGCCTGCTGAAGCGCTACTTCAACACGGAAGTCTGAGCAAGGGTACTCCAGTCATTGTAATACGCCGCCCCGGCGTGCAGTTTGCAGCTGCTGCCGGGGCGGTTTTTTGTGGTAAAGTATTTACAAAAGTTTTCGCAGCCGCTCCAGCTCTTCTACGGTATCTGCATCTTCCAGCTCTTCCTGCCGTGCCGCATATACCGCCTGCACAGACTCCGGATGCCGGCGGATGACCACGCCGCCGCCCTTGCCCTCGGGCAGGGAACACAGAGCGCCGAAATAACTGCTTCCGAACAGAACGGGACTTCCCAGCCGCTCCGTGCCGTCCTCGGCACGAAAGCCCAGCCGGAGGATGGCCCGTTCTTTTTCGTCCAGCGCCGAGAAATCGCGCGCCATCGCCTCGAGGCTTTCTTTCCGCAAGAGCGGCTGATCCCCGGGCAGGAAGATGCATCCCGCAAGGCCGGGCAGCTCCGAAAGCAGCGCTTCGAGGCCGAGGCGCACCGTGTCGTTCCGGCCCGGCAGGCTGTGAAGGATGGTTTTCACGCCCGCCTCCCGGGCAATCGCGGCCACTTCCGGTGAGCGGGTCACCACCACCCGGGCCGCGAGGGCGGGCGTCTCTGCTGCGTCCAGCGCCCGGACGATGAGGGGCGCGCCGCCGAAGTCGGCCAGCAGCTTATTGGAGCCGAACCGCACCGCCCGCCCCGACGCCATGATGACGCAGCCCACCGCTGTGTTTTCCGTGTACTCCATCCCGCAGACCTCCCGAAATTTCCGTTGTTGTTCGTTGCCGAATTGATGCTTTCTGACGGTAGTATTATAGCGGATTTTGTGATAAAATAAAAGAAAAAGGTCACAGGAAAAAGAGAGGATACTGCATATGATGACCATTCGGGAATACAAGCGGGCTGAAAGCCTCGAGGAGGCTTGGCAGCTCAACCAGAAGCGCCCCAACCGTGTCCTCGGCGGCATGATATGGCTCAAGATGGAGAATATCAATGTCGGCACGGCCATCGACCTGTCGGGCCTCGGCCTCGACACCATCGAGGAGACGGACGAGGGCTTTTCCATCGGAGCGATGGTGACGCTGCGCCAGCTCGAGCTGCACCCCGGCCTCGCCGCCTATACGGACGGTGCCGTGCGGGAGTCGGTGCGCCACATCGTGGGCGTCCAGCTGCGCAACCTCGCCACCGTGGGCGGCAGCATTTACAGCCGCTTCGGTTTCTCCGACGTGCTCACCATGTTCCTCGCGCTGAACGCTTCCGTAGAGCTTTATAAGGGCGGCGTCGTGCCGCTTGCTGAGTACGCCCAGCGCCCCTACGACCGGGACATCCTCGTGCGTGTCCTCGTGCCGAAGGAGCACTCCCGCTTTGTCTACCAGTCGGTGCGCAACAGCCAGACGGACTTCCCGGTGCTGACCTGCGCTGCCGCAAAATTGGCAGACGGCAGCATCCGCGCCGCCATCGGTGCGCGTCCGGGCAAGGCTGTGCTCTACACCGCAGCGCCTGAGGCGGGGGAGACCGCCGAGGAATTTGCTGCCCGCTTTGCCGCCGAGGTAAAGGCCGGCATCAAGACCGAAAGCAATCTTCGCGGCGGCGCCGAATACCGCCGCCATCTGGCCGGCGTGCTGACGAAACGCGCCGTCTGTCGTCTGGAAGGCTGAGGAGGACACCATGCAGATAACACTTACATTGAACGATAAAAAGCTTACCGCCGATGTGGCCCCCGACACTCTGCTCATCGACTTCGTGCGCAGCCACGGCTGTCTGAGCGTCAAGCGGGGCTGTGAGACGTCCAACTGCGGCCTCTGCACGGTCTTCCTCGACGACAAGCCGGTGCTGTCCTGCTCCGTTCTCGCGGCCCGCGCGGATGGCCATAAAGTGACCACGCTGGAGGGTCTGCAGGACGAAGCCGCCGAGTTCGGGGCCTTCATCGCGGATCAGGGCGCAGAGCAGTGCGGCTTCTGCAACCCGGGCTTCATCATGAACGCCCTCGCCCTCTTCCGGGAAAAGGAGTACCCCACCGACGAGGAAATAAAAGAGTATCTTTCCGGCAATCTCTGCCGCTGCTCTGGTTATGAGGGTCAGCTGCGGGGCATCCAGAACTTCCTCGCGTGGAAAAAGGCGAAAAAGGAGGCGGCAGAATGAACACAGTCAACAAACCCTTCCGCAAGAAGGATGCCATGCAGCTGGTGACGGGCCAGCCCGTCTATATGGACGACCTCGTCCCCGCCGACTGCCTCATCGTGAAGCTCCTGCGCTCTCCCCACGCCAACGCCATCGTGAAGAGCATCAATACTGCTGTGGCGAAGAAGGTGCCGGGCATTGAGGCCATCTTCACCTGGGAGGACGTGCCGCAGGATGCCCGCCGCTACACCCAGGCGGGCCAGACTTACCCCGAGGCCAGCCCCTATGACCGCCTTCTCATCGACCGTCATGTCCGCTTTGTTGGCGATGTGGTGGCCATCGTGGCAGGCAAAGACGATAAATGCGTCGATAAAGCGCTGAAAATGATAAAGGTCGAGTATGAGGTGCTGGAACCTGTGCTGGACTACCACACCGCAAAGGATAACCCCATCCTCGTCCATCCGGAAGACAACTGGGAGAGCCTCTGCCCTGTGGGGGGCGACAACAAGCGCAACCTCTGCGCCCACGACGAGTGCGGCAGCGGCGACATCGACGCCGTGCTGGCCGACTGCGATGTGGTCATCGACCATGTCTACCATACCAAAGCCTGCCAGCAGGCCATGATGGAGACCTTCCGTACCTATTGCAGCATCGACCTCTATGGCCGGCTGAATGTCCTGAGCTCGACTCAAATCGTCTTCCACGCCCGCCGCATCATTGCAAACGCGCTTCACATCCCGAAATCCATGGTGCGTGTGACGAAGCCCCGCATCGGCGGCGGCTTCGGCGCGAAGCAGACGGCTGTCTGCGAGGTCTACCCGGCCTTCGTGACCTGGAAGACCAGGAAGCCCTCAAAGCTCATCTTCACCCGGGAGGAGAGCCAGATCGCCTCCACGCCTCGCCATGAGATGGAGATCCATCTTCGCCTCGGCGCCAACAAGGATGGCCGCATCCGGGGCCTCGACCTCTACACCCTCTCCAACACCGGCGCTTATGGCGAGCACGGCCCCACGACGGTGGGACTTTCGGGACATAAATCCATCCCGCTCTATGGCAACGCTGAGGCTTTCCGCTTTACCTATGATGTTGTCTATACCAACCATATGTCGGCGGGCGCATACCGCGGCTACGGCGCGACCCAGGGCCTGTTCGCGGTAGAATCCGCCGTCAACGAGCTGGCCGCGAAGCTCCATATGGACCCCTTCAAGCTCCGAGAAATGAACATCGTCCACGAGGGGGACGTCATGCCCGCCTACTACGGCGCGGTGAACACCAGCTGCACCCTCGACCGCTGCCTTGCAAAGGTCCACGAGATGATAAACTGGGACGAAAAGTACCCCCGCCGCGACATTGGCAACGGGAAGATCCGTGCCGTCGGCATGGGCATGGCGATGCAGGGCTCCGGCATCTCGGGCATGGACGTGGGCAGCGCGACCCTGAAAGTCAACGACGAGGGTTTCTACACCCTGCTCATCGGTGCCGCTGACATGGGTACCGGCTGCGACACCACGCTGGCCCAAATTGCTGCCGAGGTGCTGGAATGTGACCTCGACAATATCACGGTCTTCGGTGCGGACACTGACACCTCGCCCTACGATTCCGGCTCCTACGCGTCCAGCACCACCTACATCACCGGCAAAGCCGTCGAGAAGTGCGCGCTGAAGCTGCGGAGCCAGATCTGCAAGCTGGGCGCACAGCTGCTGGACTGCAGCGAAAATGACGTGGAATTTGACGGTAAAACGGTATTTATCTCGGATGACCCGTCTAAATCTGTCTCGCTGGGTGATATTGCCACGGCCTCCATGTTCGGCCACGACATCCCGCTGGAAGTCACCGAGACCCATATGTCGCCCCTGTCGCCTCCGCCCTACATGGTGGGCGCGGCCGAGGTGGAGGTGGACACCGAGACCGGCGAAGTAAAGCTGCTGGAATTTGACGCCTGCGTGGACTGCGGCACCCCCATCAACCCGAACCTCACCCGGGTGCAGGCCGAGGGCGGCATTTTGCAGGGCATCGGCATGACCCTCACCGAGAACGTCACCTACGACCAGCGCGGCTGGCCCATGGAGAATTCGCTCATGCAGTATAAGATCCCCACCCGTGTGGACGTGGGCAGGGTCCGGGTCGAGTTCGAGAACAGCTACGAGCCCAACGGCCCGTTTGGCGCGAAATCCATCGGCGAAGTGGTCATCAACACGCCGCTTCCCGCCATCTCGGACGCCATCTACAACGCCATCGGCACCCGCTTCTACGAGCTGCCCATCACGCCCGAAAAAATCGCAATGGCAGTGGCCGAAAAAGAGGGCGCGGTCTGATGACCGGCCTCGAGGATCTGCCATTCCTCGGAGAAACGGGACACGTTATTTCTCTGGTGGGCGGCGGAGGGAAGACAACATTGCTCTATGCGCTGGCCCGCCATTATTCGGCGCAGGGACAGCGGGTGCTCGTCTCCACCACGACCCACATCCGGCGTCCGGACGCGAACTACGCCCCCGATGAGGCGGCGCGGGACGCCCTCTGGCAGGCTGGCACCTACGCCGTGGCGGGGGTGCCTGCCGAAGGCGGGAAGCTGACCATGCCGCCCCATCTGGCCGACTGGATGGCCGAGGCCGACACTGTTTTGCTCGAGGCGGACGGCGCGAAGCACCATCCCTGCAAGGCCCCGGCCGCTCATGAGCCGGTGCTCCTGCGGTCAAGCGACATCGTGCTGGCGGCAGCCGGGCTGTCGGCGGTGGGGAAACCACTGCAAGACGTCTGCTTCCGCCTCGAAGCGGCCTGCACCCTGCTGGCCGTGCCGCCCGAGACGCCCCTGACGCCCGCTCTGCTGGCAAAGCTGTTGGCAGACGATGCAGGCGGGAGAAAAAGCGTCGGCACGCGGAAATTCTACGCCGTCCTCAACCAGGCCGACGACGAGGCCCGCCGTGCAGCAGGGGAACAGACACTTGCCATCTTGAAAGAAAATTACGATGTAACAGGATATTTGACACACTTCGAGGAAGAGGAGAGAGCCTGATGGCAAAAGAGGACAAAATCGTCTTCTGCACGGGCGGCGGCTGTACCGCCAAGCTCGGCGCGGGCGTACTGAGCCATATTCTGGAAAAGCTGCCCCGGGGTGAGAAAGACCCCGACCTTCTTGTGGGCTACGACAGCCGGGACGACGCGGCTGTCTACCGCATCACCGACGACATCGCGCTGGTGCAGACGGTGGACTTCTTCCCGCCGATGGTGGATGACCCCTACACCTTCGGCCAGATCGCGGCGGCAAACGCTCTCAGCGACGTTTACGCTATGGGCGGCGAGGTGAAGACTGCACTGAACCTCGTCTGCTTCCCCGAGAGCATGGATCTGAACATCCTCGGTGAGATCCTGCGCGGCGGCGCCGAAAAAGTGGCCGAGGCGGGGGGCATCCTCGCGGGAGGCCACTCCATCGCCGACACCGGCGTGAAGTACGGCCTGTCCGTCACCGGTCTCGTGGACCCCCGCCGCCTCACGGCCAATGATACGGGAAAGCCCGGCGACAAGCTCATCCTCACCAAGGCGCTGGGTGTGGGCCTCATCTGCACGGCCAACCGCGTGGGCGAAGCTGCCCCCGGTGCGATGGATGCCGCCGTGGCCTCCATGACGACCCTGAACAAGTCTGCCGCCGAGATAAGTCGAAGCTATGATGTTCACGCAGCCACCGATGTGACCGGGTTCAGCTTCCTCGGCCACCTCCACGAGATGATGGGCGGGCGGCTGTCCTGCCGTATCGACGGCAGCGCTGTGCCGGTCCTGCCGGGTGCGTGGCAGGCCGCTGACGACTGCCTTTATACCGCCGCCGGTCAGCGCAACCGCAACCACACCGGGCCTTTCGTCCGGTTCGAAAATGTGCCGTTTGCCATGCAGGAAATTTTGTTCGACCCTCAGACCTCGGGCGGACTGATGCTTGCCGTGGCTCCGGAAGAGGCTGAAAGCCTCCGGGACGAGCTGCAAAAAGCCGGCCTCCCCGCACAAATCGTGGGAGAGATCACAGAGAAGCGGGACGCCGAAATCGTCGTGTCCTATCCTGAATAAAACATACGATAGAGAGGGAAAACTATGCGGAAAGTTGATGCCAGAGGGGACGCCTGCCCGCTGCCTGTAGTGAAGGCAAAGAAAGCGATTGCTGAACTGAATGGCGCAGGCGAAGTCGAAGTGCTCGTGGACAACGAGATCGCTGTCCAGAACCTCACCAAAATGGCCCGGCAGAAGGGCTGCCGGTCTGCCGCCGAAAAGCTGGCCGAGCGGGAATACCGCGTCCTGTTCACCGTGGGTGAGCCTGCGGCAGAAGAAGAGGAAGCTCCTGCCTGCGCCCCTGACGCCCGTACCGATACGGTGGTGGTCATCGCGTCCGACAAGATGGGCGAGGGTGCTGAGGAGCTGGGCAAGACCCTGCTGAAGGCTTTCGTCTTCTCGCTGACCCAGCAGGACAAGCTGCCCAAGACCATCCTCCTCTATAACGGCGGTGCGCACCTCACCTGCAAGGGTTCGCCCATGCTGGACGACCTCAAGGCGCTGGAGGCTGAGGGCGTCGAGATCCTCACCTGCGGCACCTGCCTGAACTTCTACGGCCTGACCGAGAAGCTGGCCGTGGGCGGCGTGACGAATATGTACGTCATCGCCGAGAAGATGCTGAACGCCGGGAACGTGGTCAAGCCGTGATCTACCTCGACAACGCCGCCACCACCCTGCAAAAGCCGCCCTGCATGGGCCAGGCTATGCTGGATGCGCTGGAACATGGGGGCAATCCGGGCCGCGGGGCGCATGAGCCGACCCTTCACGCGGCCCGTATCGTCTACCATGCCCGTGAGACACTTGCAACACTTTTCCATGCAGAAGGTCCGGACTGCATTGCTTTCACGGCCAACGTGACCCATGCGCTCAACACGGCGCTCTGCGGCCTCGTCCGCCCCGGCGACCATGTTATCACGACGGTCTGCGAGCACAACTCGGTGCTGCGGCCGCTCTATCGCCTGCGGGAACAGGGGGCAGAAGTGAGTTTTGTGGAGGTGGACGACACCGGGCGGCTGCGGTATGAGCAGTTCGAAAAATTTCTCCGCCCCAATACCCGTCTTGTCGTGGTGACGCATGCTTCCAACGTCACAGGCAATCTTACGGACCTTGCGTTCGTCTCCGCTTTTGCGAAAAAGCACGGTCTTACGCTGGTCGTGGATGCAGCCCAGACTGCGGGCGCACGGCCCATCGACGTGCAGACGCTGGGGGTGGATGTTCTCTGTTTCACCGGACACAAGGCGCTGCTGGGTCCGCAGGGGACCGGCGGGCTGTATGTCCGCCCCGGGCTGACCATGGCCCCCCTTGTGGTGGGCGGCAGCGGCATCCACAGCTTCGACGAAACACACCCCTCTCAGATGCCCACAGCGCTGGAAGCGGGGACGCTGAATGTTCCCGGCCTCGCGGGCCTCGGGGCAGGTGTGGAGTGGATACTTTCGCAGGGCGTCGAAGCTCTGCACGAAAAAGAAACGGCTCTGACACGCCTGTTCTATGAGAAAATCGTCCATGCTCCCGGTGTGAAAATTTACGGCAGCTTCGACGAAACAGACCGAGCGCCCATCGTCTCCCTGAACTTCGGGGATGAGGACGCCGCCCGTGCCGCCGACATCCTCTGGGAGGACTACGGCATCTGTGTCCGGGCGGGCGCTCATTGTGCGCCCCTCATCCACAAAGCCCTCGGCACCGTGGAGCAGGGGATGGTGCGGTTCAGCTTCTCCCACCAGAACACAGAGACCGAGGTGCTCAGAGCCGCCGAGGCGGTCTGTGAGCTGGCCGAGGAGGGCTGATATGCGCCGCAAAAGACAATACATCGTTCTTTCGTTTGCCTCTACGGCCCGCGCGATGGGCTGGGAGAAAGAGTGTGCCGCCCGGGGGATCCCGGGGCGGCTCATCCCGCTGCCCGGTGAGATCACGGCAGGCTGCGGCCTCGGCTGGCGGATGCTGCCCGAGGACTGGCAGGCGTGGCAGTCTCAGCTGAACGATGCGGGCTACGATGCTGCCACGCCGGTGGAGCAATAAACCATAATGGAGAAATTCTATGTCGATTCGTGAGTTTTTGGACGCTTTGCGCAGCACACAGGGGCAGCATGCGCTGGCCTCCGTACTGGAAGGGCCGGAAAGCGGAGAGCGGCTTCTTCTTTGTGAAGGCGTACCCGTCTGGCCCGCAAGACCGGAGGGTCTGCTGGCCCGGAATCTCCCGGCGCTGGCCGGGTGTGGTGCAAGCGGCATCCTGACTCTGGAAAATAAGCGGATCTTTGTCGAGAAATTCGGAGGCGCGCCCCGGCTCGTCATCTGCGGCGGAGGCCATGTGGCCGAGTCCGTCGTCCGGCTGGCCGTCATGCTGGGCCTGCCCGTCACCGGTCTCGAGGAGCGGCCGGAGTACGCTGACGCCCTTCGCCGCGCCGGGGCCGAAAATGTCCTCTGCGGTCCTTATGCCGAAAATCTCACCCGGGTGGAGGGCAGTGCGGAGACCTACTTTGTTGTCGCCACCCGCGCCCACTCCTTCGACGTGGAATGCCTTACCGAAATATACAGGAAACGATTTGCCTACGTTGGTATGCTGGGCAGCCGAAGCCGGTCGGCCCTTGTCCGCCGCCAGCTCATCGAGGCCGGAGCTGCGCCGGAAAAAGCGGAGTCACTCCACGCCCCCATCGGCCTCGCCATCAAGGCGCAGACAGCGCAGGAAATCGCACTGTCCATCCTCGCGGAGATCGTTGAGGTGAAAAATGGCCGTCAGCAGACGGAAGGCTTCCCGCCCGCTCTGCTGAATGCGCTGGATGCCTGCACGGGACAGGGGAAGGCTCCTGTCCTTGTGACCATCGTTTCCCGCCACGGTTCGACCCCCCGGGAGGTGGGAGCAAAGATGCTGGTGCTGCCGGACGGCAGATCCGTGGGCAGTGTGGGCGGCGGCATTATGGAATACCGTGTGCAGCAGCTTGCATCAAAAATGCAGGCGGGCGAGGCTGCGCCCTGTCAGCTGGCAGAGTATTCGGCCAGCGCAAAAGAGGACGATGCGGCGCTGGCTGCCTGCGGCGGCTCGATGAACGTGTTCCTGCAGCTGCTCAAGGAGGAAGAAAATAATGAAGCGTGATGACGTCATCCTGGTGCGCGGCGGCGGCGACCTCGCCACCGGCACCATCCATCGGCTGTGGTCGGCGGGATTGAAAGTGCTCGTGCTCGAGGCAGAGCATCCTGCCGCCATCCGCCGCCAGGTCTCGGTAAGTGAGGCCGTGTATGAGGGCGGGGCTGTCGTGGAGGGAATGTGCGCTGCCCTTGTAAAAACGCTGGATGAGGCCGTTGTGGTCTGGCATCGCGGCGATGTGCCGGTGATGGTGGACCCGAAGGGGGAGCTCATCCCGCAGGTGCGGCCTGCCGCGCTCGTTGATGCCATCCTTGCAAAGAAAAATCTCGGAACGACGCGGGATATGGCTCCGCTGACCATCGCACTCGGCCCGGGCTTTACCGCCGGTGTGGATGTCGATCTCGTGGTGGAGACCAAGCGCGGCCACCGTCTGGGCCGTATCATTCGGGAGGGTGCGGCCATCCCCAACACGGGCGTCCCCGGAGTCATCGGCGGCTATGGTGCTGAGCGTGTCATCCACGCAGAAAAGGCCGGTGTCTTCCGGAATGTGTGTGCCATCGGAGATCTTGTGTCGGCGGGTGAAACGATCGCGGAAATCGAAACGCCGGACGGCATCCGCACTCCGGTGACGACCCGCATCGCGGGCATCCTGCGCGGTCTGCTGCGGGATGGCTACCCCGTCACGCCCGGCTTCAAGGTGGCTGACGTGGACCCCCGCCGGGAGGAGCTGGAAAACTGCTTCCTCATCTCCGATAAGGCGCGCTGCATCGCGGGAAGTGTGCTGGAGCTGATCGCGGCAAATCTGTGGAAATAATAAAAAGGGAAGGGACTGCCTTGGGCAGTCCCTTCCCTTTTTTACATCAAATATCCAAGCCGGTAATCCCCGAGACACACCCGAAGTGCGCCCCACGTCGAGGAGAACTCGATGCCGTGAGCCCGGAGCTTCCCGGTATCCATCGCGAGGTTGCGGGTGAGATCGGATTCCTCGATCTTCACATCCACCTGCAGTAAATTGGCGAAGCATCGCGCGGTCTCGACCATATCTCCGTTGCACTCGCTGCCGAAGTTGTAGACGCCGCCGGGCAGCTCCATCGCAGGGACGAGGTTCTCGATGACCTCCCGCACATAGCCCACGCCCCGGTAGTCATTGCGCGAAAAGCGCAGCACTTCACCGGTCTTTGCCGCTCTCAGGATGTTCAGCGGCAGGTTGCCCCGGATAGGCAGATGATAGCCCGGGAGGTCGTACATCCAGGGCAGACGGAGCGCCACAGCATCCGGGCAGCGGGCCAGCACCCGGGCCTCGGCCTCGAGCTTGTGCTGTCCGTAGACGTTGGAAGGGGAGAGGGGCAGCGTCTCCGCCAGCGCCCCCCGCTGCGTCACGCCCGCATACACCTGGTCGGAGCTGCAGGAGAGCAGCTTTGCGCCCACCTCCTCCGCGCCCTTCGCCACCCACTCGGGCAGCAGGACGTTGGCGCGGAAGGAGTCCTCCGGCTCCTGCTGGCAGTACTGGGTGTTGGAGAGGGCCGCCGTGTGGACGATGACGTCCGGGTGCTCCTTCAAAATGAAGCGCAGCACCGCGCTTTCGTCGGCAGTGCGCAGGGTGTCGGACGGAAAGGCGCAGAGCGCAAACTGCCCCCGCCACATATCGAGGATGCGCGCGCCCACAAAGCCGCCTGCACCGGTCACAAGAACTCGTTTCATAGGGCAGTCACCTCAGTGAACAAGGAACAGTTCCAGCAGGAAGACGACGGCGCAGCAGGCCACCGACACCTGGAACAGGCTGGCTCCGAACCATGCCGCCGCAATGCCTACGACCAGCGCCACCGCACCAGCCGCCGGACTCTGGGTGGCGTTGACGATGGCCGGGAAGGTCATGACCGCCAGAGTGACGTAAGGGACGTAGTACAGGAACGACTGGATGAACCGGTTTTTGATGGGCTTCCGGATGAGGGTCAGCGGCAGGATGCGGATGGTGTAGGATACGGCGAACATCACTGCGATGTAAAGCCAGTTGCTGCGGATCATTGTTCGGCCTCCTCACTCTGGGTCTTGACGGGGAATAACAGCGCACCTGCGCTGGAAATGGCCACTGTCAGGATGATGGTGCGGGTGCCGTCCGACAGGGCGGAGATGCCCGGCAGATAGGTGCAGGCAAAGCTCAGCGCAAAGCTGATGGCCACCAGCGCGGCCACGATCTTATCTTTCCGGGCCGGAGGAATGATGATGGCGAGGAACATGCCGTAGAGCGCCACGCTCAGTGCGCTGACGGCCCGCAGAGGCAGCAAGTTGCCCGCGATGATGCCCAGCGCCGTACCCGAAGCCCACGCCGGCGCGGCCAGCGCGATGGCGCCGTAGGTGTAGAAGGGGTTCAGGTAGCCCGGCCGGGCGATGGTGATGCCGAACAGCTCGTCAGTGACGTCATAGCCGATGATAAGCCGGTGGAAAAACGGCGTACCAGGGGCGAACCGCTGGGCCAGCGCACAGCTCATCAGCAGATAGCGGGCGTTGGCGATGAGGGTGATGATGGCTACCTCGAGATAGGTCGCGCCGCTGGCAATGAGGGCAAAGGCGGCGTACTCGCCCGCCGAAGCATTGTTGAGCAGGCTGGCCACGAAGCCCTGCAAAGGTGTAAAGCCCGCCGTCCGGGCCGCGATGCCCAGCGAGAACGACACGGCAAAATACCCCAGCGCGATCGGTACGCCGTCCCGCATCCCCTCGCAGAACACCTTGCGGCTGAAAGCGTAGGGTTTGGTGGGCTGTGCGGAGCAGAGAGTCTGTTTCGACGGCTCATGCGTAGTTTCCATGAGAAAAGCTCCTTTCCAATTTCAAACACAAACCCTATTATAACATAGTTCGAGAGAAAATGACATCGGTCAGAAACGAAAAAACCACAGCTTTCACCCCTGAAAGCTGTGGCATTTTCAAGATGGACTGCTTACTTGAACAGCTTGCGGCCAGCCCAGATGCAGACACAGGCGCCGATGACCGAGACGATGATCTCACCCACGAGGCCGGTAGCGGACAGGCCCACGAGGCCGAAGAGGATGCCGCCCACAAAGCTGCCCAGGATGCCCAGCACGATGTTGCGCAGGGCGCTGGTCTCACTGCCCATGATGCGGCCTGCGATGGAACCGGCCAGCGCACCGATGAGAAGACTGAAGATAAAACTGAACATAAGAAAAACCTCCTGAAATATGTAAGATCAGACGTTGGATGCTTCCTCCCGCGCGTAGCGGCAGATGTCCGAAAGACAGCATTTTTCGCACTCCGGCTTCCGGGCATTGCAGACGGCCCGGCCATGCATCACGAAACGATGGCACAGATCACTGCCCTCTTCGGGCGGGACGATCTTCCAGAGCGCCATCTCCACCTTCTGCGGTTCCTTGATGCCGTCCACAAGGCCGATCTTGTTGCACAGGCGGATGCAGTGGGTGTCGGTGACGATGGCGGGCTTGCCGAACACGTCGCCCATGATAAGATTTGCGCTCTTGCGGCCCACGCCGGGCAGTGCCAGCAGTTCCTCAAAGGTGGTCGGTACCTTGCAGTCGTACTTGTCCCGCAGCATCCGCATACAGGCTGAGATGTCCCGGGCCTTGCTGCGGCCCAGCCCGCAGGGTTTGACGATGGCTTCGATGTCCTCGGGCTCTGCCTCGGCCAGCGCGGCCACCGACGGATATTTTGCAAACAGGTCCTGCACCACGATATTCACCCGGGCGTCGGTACACTGGGCCGCCAGCCGGACGCTCACCAGCAGCTGCCAGGCGTGGTCGTAGTCCAGCGTGCAGCCTGCGTCGGGATACTCTGCCTTGAGCCGCCGGATAACCTCCAGAGCCAGCTCTTTTTTGGCCGTCAGGTCTTCGGCAGAGACGTTCTTTCCGCGCATACATTTCCCCTCGTTTCTTGATTGGAATGGCACAAGCATATCATGTTTTGCGAAATTTGTAAATGCTTTGTCGTTTATCTGAGAATCATTTTCATTATTTCTCTTGCCGCGGCGTGCAAAATGCGCTATACTATAAAAGAGAAGGATTCTCATGATCATTTCTGGAGGAAAGACCTATGAACGAACCGCTGGCGCAGCGTCTGCGCCCCAAAACGCTGGCCGATGTCTGCGGCCAGCAGCATCTTCTGGCCGAGGGACAGGTGTTCCGCCGCACCATCGAGAGCGGTCGTATCCCCAACATGATCTTCTACGGCCCCTCCGGCACGGGCAAGACCACCGTCGCCCGCATCATCGCCGAGAACAGCGGCATGACCCTCCATAAGCTCAACGGCACTTCCTGCGGCACCGGCGACATCAAAGCAGTGCTGAAGGACATCGGCACGCTGGCCGGGGCAGGGGGCATCCTGCTCTACCTCGACGAGATACAGTACCTCAACAAAAAGCAGCAGCAGAGCCTTCTGGAGTGCATCGAGGACGGTTCTGTCACCCTCATTGCATCCACCACCGAGAACCCTTACTTTTACATCTATAATGCACTGCTGTCCCGCTGTACGGTATTTGAGTTCAAGTCCCTCTCTGCCGCCGACGTGGAACGGGGCATCCGCAACGCCCTGAAAAAGCTCTCGGAGTCGGAATCACAGCCTGTCGTGATGGACGAGGACGCCTGCGCCTACCTCGCCGAGAGTGCGGGCGGCGACCTGCGCAAGGCGCTGGGCTGTCTCGATTTCGTGGTGACGGCGGCCCCCGTGGACGAAACCGGAAAGCACATCACCCTCGAGATGATACAGCAGGTCACCCGCCGCACGGCCATGCGGTACGACCGGGACGGCGACGACCACTACGACATCGTGTCGGCCTACCAGAAGTCCATGCGCGGTTCCGACCCCAACGCCGCCCTCCACTATCTGGCCCGTCTGCTGGAAGCGGGCGACCTGCCCTCGGCCTGCCGCCGGTTGATGGTCTGCGCCTGTGAGGACGTGGGCCTTGCATACCCGCAGATCATCCCCATCGTCAAGGCAGCAGTGGACGCAGCCAACATGGTGGGTCTGCCGGAAGCCCGGCTCCCGCTGGCCGATGCCGTCATTCTCGTGGCAACCAGCCCGAAATCCAACAGCGCCCACGACGCCATCAATGCGGCCATCGCCGATGTGCAGGCGGGGCGCACCGGCCCCATCCCGCGCCAGCTGCAGAACAAGCACTTCGACGGCGAGGATGCTGCCGTCAAGGGCCAGAACTACAAGTACGCCCACGACTATGAGAATCACTGGGTGGACCAGCAATATCTGCCAGACCTGCTCAAGGACGTGAAATACTATACGTTCGGCGACAACCGCACCGAACAGGCCGCCCGGGCCTACTGGGCGAAGATCAAGGGGGAAGACAAGCTCTGACCCCGGCCTTTATCCCGATACACACCCCATCAGAAAAAGGAGAAAGACCATGCGTTATTCCAAACAGCGCGAGCTGGTACTGCAGAAAGTGGAGCAGCTCTGCGACCACCCTACCGCCGAGGAGATTTTTGACCTCGCAGCCAGGGAATGTCCCGGACTGAGTCTCGGCACCGTCTACCGCAACCTCAACAGCCTCGTAGATGCAGGCCGCGTCCGCCGCGTCTCCATCCCGGGCAAGGCTGACCGCTTCGACCACACTCTGGGCTGGCACAGCCACCTCTACTGCAACTGCTGCGGCGGCGTCGTGGACGCCGACGTGGACGAAAAGCAGGTGATGAAGCTGGTGCGCAGCCAGAAGGGCGTCGTGCAGGACTGCGCCGTGGTGCTGTTCGGCCTGTGCGAGGCGTGTGCCGCCAAGCAGACTCAGTAAAAATAAACTCTTGCCCTCCAAGGCCAAAAAGGGTATACTATAAAGAGCTTTCTTTATAGTATCAGTATGTCTGCTGCCGGAGGTGTGTCCCCGGAGGCAGAGAAGGATGGTTTCATTGGAGTACATAGCATTTGAACATAACAACGCGGCGGCAGAGCTGGTCAAGCTGGCCTATGACACCCCGCCGCTGGCCTTCGTCCACAGCTACGGCTGCCAGCAGAATGTCAACGACGGCGAGCGCATCAAGGGCGTGCTGATGGACATCGGCTACGGCCTGTGTGACAAGCCTGAGGACGCCGACCTCATCCTTTTCAACACCTGCGCCGTCCGTGAGCACGCCGAGCAGCGTGTCTTCGGTAACGTGGGCGCTCTCAAGGGCCTGAAAGAGAAGAAGCACGGCCTCATCATCGGCCTCTGCGGCTGCATGGCCAACCAGAAGCACGTCGTGGAAAAGCTGCGACAGAGCTACCCCTACGTGGACCTCGTGTTCGGCGTGGACGGCATCGACACGCTGCCCCAGCTCATCGCTCAGAAATTGCAGAAGCACAAGCGGGTGCTCATGGAGCCGGCTCAGCGCCCCGTCATCGTGGAGAATATCCCCATCCGCCGTGAGAGCGAGTTCCGTGCCTGGCTGCCCATTATGTATGGCTGTGACAACTTCTGCACCTACTGCATCGTGCCTTATGTCCGCGGCCGCGAAAAGAGCCGCAAGCCCGGCGACATCCTCGCCGAGTTCAAGAGTCTCGTGGAGGCAGGGTACAAGGAGATCACCCTTCTGGGCCAGAATGTCAACAGCTACGGCAAGGGCCTTGAGGAGCAGGTGGATTTCTCCGACCTGCTCAACCTGCTCTGCACCGTCCCGGGCGACTACCACATCCGTTTCATGACCAGCCACCCGAAGGACGCCAGCTTCAAGCTCATCGACACCATCGCGGCCCAGCCGAAGATCTGTAAGCATCTGCATCTGCCGGTGCAGTGCGGTTCGGACCGTCTGCTCGTCCAGATGAACCGTCACTATACCGTGGAGCATTACCTCGAACTCATCGAGTATGCCCGGAAGAAGGTCCCCGGCATTACCTTCTCCAGCGACATCATCGTGGGCTTCCCCGGTGAGACTGAAGAGGACTTCCAGAAGACCCTCGAGCTGGTGCAGAAGGTGGGCTATATGCAGCTGTTCACCTTCATCTACTCCAAGCGCACCGGCACCAAGGCGGCAGATATGCCCGACCCCACCCCCCGCAAGGAGAAGACCGACCGTATGACCCGCCTGCTCAAAGTTCAGGACGACATCGCAATGGCCCTCGTGAAGGCTCAGGTGGGCCAGACCGTCCGCGTCCTCGTGGAGGGCTATGGCCGCAATGAAGGCACCCTCTCGGGCCGTCTCGACAACAACCTTACCGTCGAGTTCGAGGCTGACTCCGCCCTCATGGGCAGCTATGCGATGGTGCGCCTCACCGGCGCCCGTGCCACCGTCCTGCTGGGCGAACTTTCGGAATAATATTGATATTCTGGATACACTATCCTAATATATAACACAGGAACGATAAAAGGAGACTACTACAATGGATTGCATCGACCTTTTCAAGCGTGCCGCCATGGCACTTCAGACCGACTCCCGCTATCTGGCTATGGACCAGGCCCGCAAGATGAACGACAAGGACGAGGAACTGCAGAACCTCATCGGCGAGTTCAATCTGGCCCGCATGGACCTGAACAATGAGATCGGCAAGCCCGAGCGCAGCGATGAGCGCATCGCCGAGCTGAACCAGAAGGTGAACGACCTCTACGGCAAGATCATGGCCGATGACGGCATGGTGGCCTACAACGAGGCAAAGCGCGACTGCGAGGCCCTCGTGAACTATATCGACGCCATCATCAACACTGCAATGAACGGCGGCGACCCCATGACCGTGCAGGAGCCTTCCGCTTCCTGCACCGGCAGCTGCTCCACCTGCGGCGGCTGCCACTAAGGCTTAAACCATGAAACACAAAACGCGGCTGTGCAATGCAGGGCCGCGTTTTGCTTGCAACAGGCAGTTTTGGATGGCAAACCGACAACTAGGGGAGGAAGGTGAACGGTCATGGCAGAGCTTTCGCCCATGATGCAGCAATATCTGGAGATCAAAAAACAACATAAAGATGAGATTCTTTTCTACCGCATCGGTGACTTCTACGAGATGTTCTTCGACGATGCGCTCACAGTCTCGCGGGAGTTGGATCTGACCCTCACGGGCAAGCAGTGCGGCCTCGAAGAGCGCGCGCCCATGTGCGGCGTACCGTTCCACAGCTATGAGGGCTATGTGGCCCGCCTCATCTCGAAGGGCTACAAGGTCGCCATCTGTGAGCAGATGGAAGACCCGGCCAAGGCCAAGGGTCTTGTGAAACGCGACATCATCCGCGTGGTCACGCCCGGCACCGTCATCGAGAGCAGTATGCTTCAGGACGACAAAAACAACTACATTGCGAGTGTTTTCCTGAAAGGCGGCGCGGCGGGCCTTTGCTTTGCAGATGTCTCCACCGGCACGGCCCATATCACCGAGCTCAAACGGGAAAAGATCGCCCCGGCGGTCATTGCGGAACTCTGCCGCTACCACCCCAGCGAGGTGCTGATGAACCCGGGTCTGCTGGACTGCCGGGAAATTACCGCTTACATCAAAAAGAATATGGACTGCGCCGTCGAGCTGGTGGAAGAGGAGCGGTACGCCCCGGGCCTCGTGGCCATCTCCCTCGAGAACCAGTTTGGCCGCGACTGGGCCGCAAAGACCGGCATCGCAGAAGACGGCCTTGTCCGCTTTGCAATGGCCGCTCTGCTGGAATATCTCCATGATACGCAAATTAAAGGCGTCGAGCGCCTGAAAACGGTCATCACATATAATGAAGCTCAGTTCATGAGCCTGTCGCCGGTCACCCGGGCAAATCTCGAGCTGACCGAGACGCTGCGGGGCCGCGAAAAGCGGGGAACGCTGCTCTGGGTGCTGGACAAGACCAGCACCGCCATGGGCAAGCGGATGCTCCGCAGCTGGATTGAGCAGCCGCTCATTTCCAGCGCCGCCATCAACCGCCGTCTCAACGCGGTGGAAAGCCTCGTGAACCAGACCATGCAGCGGGGCGATTTGATCGAACAGCTCCACTACATCGCCGACCTCGAGCGCCTGATGACCCGCGCGGTCTACGGTTCCGCCACCCCCAAGGAGATCTACACGATGGCCCAGACCTGTGAGCGCCTGCCGGAACTGCGGGCGCAGGCCGAGAGCTGCAGCTGCCCGGAGCTGACTGCTCTTGCAGGACAAATCGACCTGCTGGACGATGTGAAGACGGCCATCCTCGCCGCCATCGACCCGGATGCGCCCTCCACCCTCAAGGACGGCGGCGTCATCGCCAAGGGTTATCACCCCGAGGTGGACGAGCTGCGCTCCATCCGGGACAACACCAAGGGCGTCCTCGCTCAGCTGGAAACGCGCCTGCGGCAGGAGACCGGCATCCCCAAGCTGAAGATCGGCTACAATCACGTTTTCGGCTACTACATCGAGGTCAGCAACTCCTATAAATCCATGGTCCCCGAGACCTACATCCGCAAGCAGACCCTCACCTCCGGTGAGCGCTATATCACCCAGGAGCTGAAAGAGCTGGAAAGCAAGATCTTAGGTGCGCATGAGCGTCTCATTGCGCTGGAGCACCGGCTCTTCTCGGAACTGCTGGAAACGATCGGCGGTCAGCTCGACCGCATCCAGCGGACGGCAAATGCTGTGGCCGAGCTGGATGTGCTGGCGGCGCTGGCGCAGGTGGCCGCTGAAAACAACTACTGCCGCCCTGTGGTGGATGACAGCGACGAGCTGACCATCACCGAGGGCCGCCACCCGGTGGTCGAGCAGATGCTGAAAGGCAGCCTCTTCGTCCCCAACGATACCAAACTCAACTGCACCACCGACCGCTGTCTCATCATCACCGGCCCGAACATGGCGGGCAAATCGACGTATATGCGCCAGAACGCCCTTATCGCTCTGATGGCACAGATTGGCTCCTTCGTCCCGGCGTCCAGCTGTCATGTGGGCGTCGTGGATGCCATCTTTACCCGCATCGGCGCATCGGACGACCTTGCCGCCGGCCAGTCCACCTTCATGGTCGAGATGACCGAGGTGGCCGAAATTCTCAAGAACGCCACCCCCAAGAGCCTCGTCGTGCTGGACGAAATTGGCCGCGGCACCTCTACTTTCGACGGCATGAGCATCGCCCGGGCCGTGGTAGAGCACATCTCCGACCCGGCCAAGGGCCTCGGCTGCAAGACCCTCTTCGCCACCCATTACCACGAGCTGACTGACCTGGAAGGGGCCATCGAGGGCGTCAAAAACTACAACATCGCGGTCAAGAAGCGGGGAGAGGACATCACTTTCCTCCGCCGCATCATCCGCGGCCCCGCCGACGGCAGCTACGGCATCGAGGTGGCGAAGCTGGCCGGTCTGCCCGGCACCGTGACCCGCCGCGCCCATGAGGTGCTGCGCACTCTGGAAGCTTCTGCCCCGAAGAACAAGGTGGAGCAGATGGATTTCGACGCCCTGCAGGAGTATTCTTCGCCTGCCGTCCCCAGCGAGATGATGGAAAAGCTCGAGGCACTGGACGTTGAGACCCTGACCCCCATCGAGGCGCTGAACTTCCTGTATGAGCTGAAAAAGACCCTGAGCGGCAGCCTGAATGGCTGATTTTATTTGAAACGGAGGGAAACGAATGGCAGAGATACACGTTCTCGACAAGCATACGGCAGAACTTATCGCCGCCGGTGAGGTAGTTGAGCGGCCCGCATCGGTCGTCAAGGAGCTTCTGGAAAACTCCATCGACGCCGGTGCGTCTCAAATCACCGTCTCCATCGAGTCGGGCGGTGTCCGTCTGATTGAAATCAGCGACAACGGCACCGGCATCGAGGCAAAATACATCCCCACGGCTTTCATCCGCCATGCCACCAGCAAGATCCGGACGGAAGACGACCTCACCAGCATCCACACGCTGGGCTTCCGCGGCGAAGCGTTGGCCTCTATCGCCAGCGTGGCCCGCGTCGAAGTGCTCACCCGCACCGAGGCCGACGAGTGCGCTTCCCTCTACCGGATCGAGGGCGGGGAAGAACAGCCCATCGAGCCGGGTGCGCGAGGCGTCGGCACCACCATCCGGGTCTGTGACCTCTTTTTCAACACGCCTGCCCGGATGAAATTCCTCAAAAAGGATTCCAGCGAGGGTACTTTCGTGGCCGACATCGTGGGCCATGTGGCCCTGAGCCACCCCGAGGTGAGCTTCAAGTTCATCCGCGAAGGCAAACTGCAGTATGTCACCCCCGGTGACGGCCAGCTCCGCAGCGCAGCTTATGCCGTACTGGGCCGGGAGTTCAGCCGTGACCTCGTGGAGGTGGATAACCGTGAGGGTGTTTACCGGGTCTGGGGTCTCATCACCCAGCCCCGCAGCTGCCGCGCCAGCCGCAGTATGCAGTATTTCTATATCAATGGCCGCTATGTCCGCAACCGCACCATGATGGCGGGCATGGAAATGGCGTTCAAGGGTACCACGATGCAGGGCAAGTTTCCTGGAGGGATCCTGCTTCTTGAGATGCCTGCCGACCTTGTGGATGTCAACGTCCATCCGGCAAAAACAGAAGTCCGCTTTGCCCGGGAAAACGACATCTTCGACCTCGTCTACCATGCCGTCAAGCTGGCACTGAGCCAGCCGGGTACAGGGGAGAGACAGTTCGTCTTTGACAGCGAGAAAGAGGATGATGCATCCAACGAACATAAAAATAGCGGAAATAAAGAAGAAAATGCTGTAAAGAATAATAACTTTACAGGACTTTCGGCGGTGATTTCGGGCCAGGCAGAGCCGGGAAGCCTGCCACACCTGGAGGAAAGGCCTCTCCGCCCGGCGGCACCGGCAGCGTCTGTGACACCCCGCACGACACAGCCCTCTGCCCCGGAGCGGGACATCCTCCCGCTGCCCGTAAAAGCCCCGGAAAAGGCTGCGCCGGCATCGGAACACACATGGACAACGGTTGCGGCCTCCGAGCCTCTTCCGATGAACGCTGCCCTCCACAGTCCTGAGCCGCCGCAGGAGGAAAGCGTCCTTGAGCCGCCGCCCTTCCGGGCTGCGTCCAGCGAGTCACAGCTGGACATCGAGGCAGACATCGACCTGCCGGATGTCACCCGCGACCACATGGCCGCGTGGGAGCCTGCCCCGGATGAACCGGAGCGTCCGCCGCTGCCGGAGGCTTCGGATGAACCGCAGCAGAGCGCAGCCCCGGAGCAGCTGGGCTTTGACGTTCAGGACGGCCCGGAGCCTCTGCGGTATGTGGGCGAGATCTTCCGCACCTATATCCTCGCGGAGCGGGGTGACGAGATCTGCATCATTGACAAGCACGCCGCCCATGAGCGCCAGCTCTTCGAGAAACTGGCCGCCCACTACGGCGATGTCCCCAGCCAGCTCCTCCTGGAGCCGCTGGTGGTGGAGCTCTCCGCCGAGGAAAAGACTGCTCTGCTAACCAACCTCGACCTGCTGGAAAGCGCCGGCCTCGAGGTGAGCGATTTTGGCGGCAGCTCGGTCTGCCTGCGCTCGGTCCCCGCTGATGTGGAGCAGAGCAGTGCCGAAGATCTGTTGGTCGAGCTGGCGGCAAAGCTGGCCCACGGCAGCCGCGATGCCCTGAACGAGCGGACAGAGTGGGTGCTCCACTCCATCTCCTGCCGCGCCGCCATCAAGGCGGGCGACCACACCTCGCCGCAGGAGCTGATGGCGCTGGCCGAAAAAATTCTCTCCGGCGAAGTGCCGCCCTTCTGCCCCCATGGGCGCCCCTGCGTTCTCAAACTCACCCGAAAGGAGCTGGAAAAGCAGTTTGGCCGAATCGTGTGATAAAAATCAGAAGCATCCGGTGCTGGCCGTCGTCGGCCCCACTGCCACCGGCAAGACCGCTCTCGGCGTGGCGCTGGCCGAAGCTTTCGAGGGCGAAGTCATCAGTGCCGACTCGATGCAGATCTATAAAGGATTAGACGTCGGTACGGCGAAGGTCGCGCCCGAAGAGACCCACGGCATCCCGCACCATGCGGTGGATATTCTGGAGCCGGACAAACCCTTCAGCGTGGCAGATTTCGTCGCACTGGCCGGAACGCTCGAGGCTGACATTTCCGCCCGGGGCCGTCTGCCCATCCTCGTGGGCGGCACGGGCCTCTATGTCCAGAGCTTTTTGTACGGTGTCCGCTTCGCCGCCGAGAAGACGCCGGACGGCCTGCGGGAACAGCTGGCCGCAGAGATGGCGGAAAAAGGCCCGGAGGCCATGTACAAAGAGCTGCAGACCGCCGACCCGGAAGCCGCCGCCGCCATCCACCCGAACAATCAGGTGCGGGTCCTGCGGGCGCTGGAACATTTCCGGGCCACCGGCAAGCGTCTGAGCGAGCAGAAGGCCCAGTCCCTCCCGCCGGAGCGGCCCTATCGTTCGCTGGTGCTGGGTCTGGACTTCCCCGACCGCGCCCAGCTCTACCGCCGCATCGACCTGCGGGTGGACAGGATGCTGGATGCCGGCCTCCTCGATGAGGCAAAGCTGGTCTATGACCACCGCCAGACCTACCGCACGGCAGCGCAGGCCATCGGTTACAAGGAATTCTTCCCCTATTTTGAGGGAACGGCTACGCTGGATGCCTGCACCGAAAAGCTCAAGCAGGCCTCCCGCAACTACGCCAAGCGTCAGCTGACCTGGTTCCGCCATATGGACGGCGTGGTCTGGCTGGACGCCTCTGCGCCGGACGTTACAGCCCGGGCCGTGCAGCTGACCCGAGAATTTTTAGCGAAAGGGTGACCTTTTATGATAGATAGACCACGCTCTGATCCCGGCGCGTCCAGCGCTTTGGGCAAGCTGGCAGGCTTCGTCATCACTGTCGTGGTGCTGGCGGGCATCTATGTGGGCTATCAGGCCCTGCAGGTGCTCTTCCCGCCCAACACCTACGAGACGGCGCTTCTTGCCACTGTGGCGGATACGGTGGACGCCGACGGCGTTCTCCTCTTCGATGAGGTCTATGTTCCCGGCGGCGGAACGCTGGGCTATCTCGCGGCCGACGGCGAGCGCGTCTCGGCAGGGGCTGCGGTAGCGGAGATCTACAGCAGCCCGGAACAGGCGGGCCTCCGCCAGCAGCTCACCAGCCTGAACGACCAGATCGAGCTTCTGCAGCGCTCTCAGAATACCACCGCCACCCAGCTGGATTCTCTGAAAAAAGAGCGGGCTTCCGCGCTTTATGATATGATGGATGCGCTGGACAGCTCTGCCTACGACGAGACAGCCCAGGGTGAAGAGAACTACATCCTCGCTCAGAACAAGCTCTGGGTCATCACCGGTGAAGTCTCGGACTTCTCGGCCCAGATCGCCTCCCTCACCGAGCAGTCGGCGCAGGTGCAGGCCCAGCTGGGAGAGCCGACCCAGATCACCGCCCCTCAGACGGGTTACTTCATCCGCAGCTCTGCCAGCGGGCGGCTCAACGCCGGGGCAGACGACATCCTCGCGCTGAACACCACCGACCTGCAGGCGTATCTGAACTCTGACCCCGAACTGCCGCTGGACGGCTGCGCGGGCAAGATCGTCTCGGGCTTTGCGTGGCGGTACGTCGGCCTCTGTTCGGCTAAGGAAGGGGAGAAGCTGCTGGGCGACAACGGCAAGCCCCTGACCCGCTCGGTGAAGATAAAGTTCCCCGGCCAGATGGAGACGCCCCTCAAGGCCTCCGTCTCCGAGGTGACCATCGACGAAGCGACCGGACTGGCCCGCTTTGTCATCACCTGCGAGATCATCAACGGCGATGTGCTGCGGCTCAACCGGGCCAGCGCCCAGATCATCGTGGACGAGACCACCGGCCTGCGCGTCCCCATCGACGCGATCCATTATCTGAAAGAGGACGGCACCGAGTCTGAGACGCAGGGCGAGAACTACATCCCGGGCGTCTATGTCAAATACGGCAATCTTGCCCGTTTCTGCAAGATCGACCCCGTGGATAATGACCATCCGCTGGTGACGGACGGCGAGTACCGCATCGTCATGCCCAGCAGCTCGGATAAGACAAAAACCGTCAGCGAAGTCCGCCTTTACGATGAGATCATCGTCTCCGGACAAAATTTGTATGATGGAAAGCTTTTGTAGTTATTGACATCTGACGCAAAAAATCAGATAATAGAAAAAGCTATTAGCAACTCTTTTTCACAAAGGGGTGCCAGGCAGCGTGAGCTGCCCGAATGAAAGGAGCAAGTTTCTATGTCTTTTGTGGACAGCCTGAAAAAAGGGCTTTTCGGCAGTGAGGACGATTACGACGATCAGTACATGGACGACGGTCCTCAGATGGTGAATAACAACAACGGTCTCGGCGTCGCAGGCGGCGAGGAAGAGGACGAGCCCGAAGAGGGTGCAGCCCCCAAGCGGAACGGCAAGGTGGTCAACATCCATGCTACCACCCAGCTCAAGGTCGTTCTGGTCAAGCCCGAGCACTTCGAGGATGCCAGCACGATTGCAGACCACCTGAACAACAAGCGCACCGTCGTGCTGAATCTGGAATCCACCAACAAGGAAGTTTCCCGCCGTCTGGTGGACTTCCTCTCCGGTGTGGCCTACGCCAACAACGGCCAGATCAAGCGGGTGGCCAACAGCACCTTCATCATTACTCCCTACAATGTAGACATCATGGGCGACCTGCTGGACGAGCTGGAGAACAATGGCGCGTTCTATTGATACCCAGCAAAGCGCCGTGCGGGGCTTCGTCCCGGCGCAGAACGATGAGGAACGCTTCCTCATGCGTCATGTCGAGGACCTGGCCCGCGCCGCCTTTGGCCGGGGCATCGCCCGTTATTCGGCGTTCCTGAGCGACAGAGAACAGCAGCTGGCGCAGGCGGCACTCAACCGTGCCGGTGCGCCGGAGGAAAGCTGCCGTTTCGAGGGCGGCTGGCCCGACGCCGAGCGCCGGGTGCTCTGCCTCGAGCCGGAAGACTGCTATCCTGCAAGCCCTGTCTGCTGCGTCCGGCTCAGGTGTCGTGCGCTGGCCGGGGCGCAGCTGCCCGTCCATAAGGACTATCTGGGCAGCCTGATGGGGCTCGAGCTTCGCCGCGAGGCGCTGGGCGACATCGTTCTGCCGCCGGAAGAGCCGGGTACCGCTTATCTGTTCGCGCTGGAGCCTGCTGCAGCCCTTATCTGTCAGGAGCTGCGCAGTGTGGGCCGCACCGAGGTGACGGCTCAGCAGCTGGCGCTGGACGAAGTACCGGAGTTTGCGCAGGCAGAGCGCCGGTTACAGACCGCGACCGTATCGTCGCTGCGTCTGGATGCCGTACTTGCCGCCATGCTGCGGTGCAGCCGGGGCATGGCCGCAGAGCTTGTGGCAGCGGGAAGGGTAGAGATCAACCATCTGCCCGTTTCCAGCGCCCATGCGCCGGTATACGAATCTGACGTGTTCACAGTGCGGGGCAAAGGGCGCTTCCGCCTCACAGCCCTGCCGGGCAAGAGCAAAAAAGACCGACAGATCATCGAGTTCTTCCAATATTGAGAAGGACGACTGGATAAAATGGAGGAGATCATTATGCTGACACCGCAGGACGTGCGCTCTGTCCAATTCGAAAAGAACCTCCGCGGCTACCGTACCGAGGATGTTGACCGCTTTCTGGATAAAGTAGAGCAGCAGCTCGGGCAGGATGCGGAGCAGATGGAGGCCCTGCGCAAGCAGGTGGCCGACCTGACTGCCGAGAACGAGACCCTGCGCCGCAATATGCAGAGCTATGAGGCCGACGGCGATATGCTCAAGAGCGCCCTCATCAACGCGCAGCGCATGGGTGAAAACGTCATCCGCGAGGCCAACCAGAAGGCCGAGGACATCCTGCACCGTGCAAATCTGCGCGGCGACGACATCATCCGGGATGCCAACGAGCTGCTGCAGAAGGCCAGCGACCGCGCCGACGAGATCATCAGCGAGGCCAACGACAAAAAGCTGGCCGAAGAGCGTGAGTATGACCGCGTTCGTCTCGAGGTCACCCGCTTCAAGTCCGACGTGCTGAACCTCTACCGCACCCATGTGGAGTCCCTGAGCCGTCTGCCGGAGTTCCAGCAGAAAGAAGAGACCCCCGCACAGGATGCCGAGGCTGAGCTGCCCGAAACCGAGGATGCCGATACCACCGAGGAAGCAGCACCCGCTGCGGACGCTGCCGAGACGGAAGACGCCGCCCCCGAGAAGGCTGGCGAGGACTTCTGGGAGAAGGACGAATCTCAGCTCAAGCTCGACCCGCCCCCGGCAGACCCCAACGCTGTCTTTCAGGGCGTGAGCTTCAGCGAATAATTCCCTAAGCATCGACAGCAAGGCACCATTTGTGTGCCGTAAAGCTGTTTTGATAAAATAAGCGCATAGCTGCGCTGTTTGCGACTGCAAAACCAATAGAGGAGAGTGTAAAACCAGTGGCTAAGAATAAGTCTCAGTACGACAGTACTCTGAATCTGCCCAAGACCCTGTTTGAGATGCGCGCCGGCCTGCCCAAGAAGGAACCGGTCATGCTCAAGGATTGGGACGACAACGACCTGTACAACCAGCTCATGAAGCACAACGAGGGCAAACCTCAGTTCATCCTGCACGACGGCCCTCCGTATGCCAACGGCAATATCCACATGGGTACCGCGCTGAACAAGATCATCAAGGACATCATCATCCGCGAGAAGAACATGGAGGGCTTCCAGGCTCCCTATGTGCCCGGCTTTGATACCCACGGCCTGCCCATTGAGCTGAAGGCCCTGTCCTCCGTCGGCGAGAAGAAGAAGGACATCTCCAAGCTCGAGCTGCGCCAGATCTGCGAGAAGTTCGCCACCGAGCACATCGACATCATGAGCGACCAGTTCAAGCGTCTGGGCGTTATCGGCGATTTTGAGCATCCCTATCTGACCCTCAAGCCCGAGTTTGAGGCCCGTCAGATCGAGATCTTCGGCGAGATGGCCAAGAAGGGCTATATCTACAAGGGTCTGAAGCCTGTCTACTGGTGTCCCGACTGCCGCACCGCTCTGGCTGAGGCCGAGATCGAGTACGGCGAGGACGAGTGCGACTCTATCTTCGTCCGCTTCCACGTCTCTCAGGACCCCAACGGCGTTCTGGCAAAGCACGGCATCCCGATGGAGAAGACCTACTTCGTCATCTGGACCACCACCACCTGGACCCTGCCCGCCAACGAGGCCATCTGCCTGAACGGCCAGTTCGAGTACTCCTTCGTCAAGATCGGCGACGAGTTCCACATCATGGCTACCGACCTTGTCAAGAGCGTCATGGATGCCTGCCACATCACCGAGTATGAGGTGGTGGGCGAGCCGGTCAGCGGCGCTGAGTTCGAGCTGATGCGCTATAACCATGTCTACCTGCCCAAGGAAGGCTGGGTCATCCTCGGCGACCACGTCACGCTGGAAAGCGGCTCTGGCTGCGTCCACACCGCCGGCGGCCACGGCGTCGATGACTTCAACGTCTGCCAGAAGTACCCCCAGATCCCCATCACCGTCCCCGTGGACGACGGCGGCTATCTGACCGAGCAGGCCGGCAAGTACGCAGGCCAGCGCGTCTGGGCTTCCAACAAGACCATTCTGGCTGATCTGACTGCCGCCGGCGCTGTCATGGGCCAGCTGCACATCAAGCATCAGTATCCGCACTGCTGGCGCTGCCACAACCCCATCATCTTCCGTGCTACCGAGCAGTGGTTCTGCTCCATCGCCAAGTTCCGTGAGGATGTCTACAAGGCCATCGACACCGTGACCTGGATGCCCGACTGGGGCCATGACCGTATGCACGGCATGGTGCGCGACCGCAACGACTGGTGCATCAGCCGTCAGCGCACCTGGGGTGTGCCTATCCCGGCCTTCTACTGCAAGAAGTGCGGCGCTTACCACATCACCGACGCCACCATCAAGGCCGTCAGCGACCTGTTCCGCAAGGAGGGTTCCGACGCCTGGTATAAATACGACGCTGAGCAGATCATCCCCGCTGGTGAAGTCTGCGAGAAGTGCGGCGCTTCCGAGTGGACGAAGGACACCGACATCATGGACGTCTGGTTCGACTCCGGCTCCACCCATGCTGCCGTTCTGGAAGAGCGCCCCGAGCTGCGCTTCCCGGCCGATCTGTATATGGAGGGCGGCGACCAGTTCCGCGGCTGGTTCCAGTCCAGCCTGCTGACCAGTGTGGCCAGCAAGGGCTGCGCACCCTATAAGTCCGTTCTGTGCCACGGCTGGGTCGTGGACGAGCAGGGCAAGCAGATGCACAAGAGCGCCGGCAACGGCGTCGAGCCCAGCGAGATCATCAAGGATTACGGCGCAGACATCATCCGCCTGTGGGTGGCTTCTTCCGATTACACCGTCGATGTGCGTGCCGGCAAGAACATCTTCAAGCAGCTGAGCGAGGCCTACCGCAAGATCCGCAACACCGCCCGCTTCATTCTGGGCAACCTCGACGGCTTCGACCCCAACACCGACTGTGTGGCTGACGACCAGCTGCAGGACATCGACCGCTGGGCTCTGGCTGCGCTGGATGACCTCATCGTCAACACCAACGCTGGCTATGCTGTGTATGACTTCAACAAGGTCTACCACGCTGTCTACAACTTCTGCGTCGTGGCTATGTCCAACTTCTATCTGGACGTCACCAAGGATCGCCTGTACTGCACCAACGGCACCGGCCGCAAGGCTGCGCAGACCGCGATGTACAAGATCCTCGTCACTCTGGACAAGATCATCGCTCCCATCCTCTGCTTCACCAGCCAGGAGATCTGGGACTTCCTGCCCAAGACCGAGGCTATGAACAAGTACGTCGTCTTCGAGGATATGCCGAAGGCTGGCCAGTACGCAGCTGACGATGCCTTCAAGGCCAAGTGGGCGCAGCTCATCGCTGTCCGCGACGAGGTCAAGAAGGTCCTCGAGCAGGCCCGTGCAGATAAGCAGATCGGCGCTTCTCTCGAGGCTTCCGTCACTCTGTACTGCAATGACGCCGTCTACGACCTGCTCAACAGCATCCCGATGGACGAGCTGGCCGACCTGATGATCGTCTCCCATGTGGAGCTGGTCAAGGGTGAAGGCGGCGCAGCCAGCGCTGTCGAGGGCCTGGGCGTTGCTGCTGCACACGCCACCGGCGACAAGTGCGAGCGCTGCTGGAAGTACTCCGCAGACATCGGCACCCACGCTGCTCATCCCACCCTGTGCGCACGCTGCGCCGCTGTTGTGGAGGGCTAAACCATTTCGTATCTCTGGCGGCGCACCCGGCGCAAAAGGGGGCGCCGCCTTTTTCAAAAAATCAGGAGAAACTATGGCATATGTCATTCTGAATCTGGTCTGTGTGGCCGCGCTGGTGGGCATCGACCAGGCCATCAAGCTCTGGGCTACCCAGTATCTGGCCCCTGTGGAGGCCATCACCGTCATCCCGCATGTGGTGGAGCTGCGCTTCGTGCTCAATCAGGGCATGGCGTTCAGCCTGCTGAGCGGAAAGCAGCTCTTCCTTATCCTCGCCACCAGCGCCGTGCTTCTGCTCGTAGCCTATCTGCTGTTCTTCCGCAGCCGCGGCAAGCTCCTGCAGCAGATCGCTTTCATCCTCGTGCTGGCCGGAGGCATCGGCAACCTCATCGACCGTGTGCTGAACGGTGAGGTCGTGGACTACATCAACCCGCTGTTCATCGACTTTGCAGTCTTCAACTTCGCCGACATCCTCGTCTGCGTCGGTGTGGCGCTCTGGGTGCTGGTCATCCTGCTGGAAGAAGTGGAAGATAAGCCCTCGAAGGAGCGGTAAACCATGGAACAGCGTGAATTTATCGTGGAGGCGGAGGCCGCAGGCCAGCGCATCGACCGCTTTCTCAGCGGGGAAGACACCGGCCTTTCCCGCAGTGCGCTGCAAGGCCTTGTGGCGGAGGGTCATGTGCTCTGCAACGGCAAAAGCATCGCCAAGAGCCTCAAGCTCAAGGCGGGGGACACCATCCTGCTGGAAATTCCTGACGCAAAGCCTATCGAGGCTGTGCCGCAGGACATCCCGCTGGACATCGTGTATGAGGACGACCACCTTCTGGTGGTGAACAAGCCCAAGGGCATGGTCGTCCACCCGGCTCCGGGCAACCCGGACGGCACGCTGGTGAACGCCCTGCTCTGGCACTGCAAGGGCAGCCTCTCGGGCATCGGCGGCGAGATACGCCCCGGCATCGTCCACCGCATCGACAAGGACACCAGCGGCCTGCTGGTGGTGGCGAAAGATGACGCCACCCACATCGGCCTGTCCCAGCAGATGGCGGTCCACAGCGTGGAGCGCGCCTACCAGACCGTCGTCTATGGCGGTTTTGCGCAGGACGAGGGCTTCGTGGAGGCAAATCTGGGCCGCTCCAAGACCGACCGCAAGAAGATGGCGGTCTACCCGGCCGGCGAGCCCCACACCAAGTATGCCTACACCGGCTATAAGGTGCTGGAGCGCTTCGGCGGCTTCACCCTGCTGGAATGCCGCCTCAAGACGGGCCGCACCCATCAGATCCGCGTCCACATGGCGTCCATCCAGCATCCCGTGGCGGGCGACCCGGTGTATGGCCCCCACAACTGCATCACCAAGCTCCACGGCCAGTGTCTCCACGCAAAGACATTGGGCTTCATCCACCCCATCACGGGGGAACATCTCCGCTTCGACTCGGAGCTTCCGGAGTATTTCACCCACTTTATTGCATCGCTCAGGAGGGGGACTGTATGACGAAACTTCTCGATTCTACGCTCGTACTCTGCGATCTGGACCATCTCCTTTTGGCCGGTGACGGCAACATGCCGCAGGTCGTGCGGGATGTGCTCCAGCTGTTTTCCAGCCGGGGCGGCAGGCTGACGGTCTTCAGCCAGCGTTCGCCCCGGGCCGTCCGCGCCGTGCTGGGTGGGCTGCGCCTTGCTGCGCCCGCGCTCACCTGCGGCGGTACGCTGGCCTACCGGTTCTCGGAGGGCAGCGGCCAGCCGCTGTGCAGCTTCGCGGGCTGTGAGGAATCCATCTTCAAAAAACTGCCCGCAGCTGTGGGCCTCGGCATTGCGTTACAGATGGCCGACGGCTCTACCCGTGTGCTGCGGATGAGCACCGCCCTCGAGCGCCATCTGCGCCGGGAGTTCACCCCCTTTACGCTGTGCAGCCCCGCCGACGTCAAGGGTGAGGACGTGCTGCGCATCCTGCTCTATCAGGACCGTCAGCAGCTGCCCATTCAGGCCCTGCTGGAAAAGGCACTGGGGGACAATGCCGCCATGCTGCGCTCGGAGCGCACCGGCATGGATGTCATAGTGCTGACACCGGGTGCCGTCTCAGCGGAAGCGATGCTGGGTGCGGTCTGCCTGCCCGTCAACTGCACGGCTGACCAGCTCACTGTCGCCGCCGGGTGCAGCCAGATGCTCGAGCTGGTCCGTCAGGCCAAGCAGAGCGTCGTTCCGGCAGATGCCCCGGTGGAGCTGCGCCTTGCCGCCAGCCAGACGACCCTGACCGACCACGACACCGGCGCAGCCGCAGAGTTTTTCTATGGCCTTGTGCGAAGTGCCGAAGCCGCATCGTAAAGATTGTGTAAAGTCTCCTGCAAATTTTCCGCAGGAGACTTTCTTTTTGGAAGGATTTCGAGTACAATGAGAGAAACTATGTTCACACCCCGCGAACGCCGCTTTCTGGCACTGGCGGCAGCAGCGGCGGTCTGCATTGTCAGTCTGGCGTTCTGGTATGCCGTGCCGCCATCCCCGGCGCAGGCTTCGTCAGCGGCAGTCGAGCCTCTGCGGGAGTCCTTCCGCGTGGACCTCAACACCGCCGGGGTGGACGCCATGACCACACTGTCCGGCCTCGGGGAGAAGAAGGCGAGAGCTGTTCTGGAATATCGTCTTGCCCATGGCCGGTTCCAGAGCCTCAATGAGGTGGCACAGGTGCCGGGCGTTACGCAGGATATGATAGACGAATGGCAGGGCCTCGCCTATGTGAGCTGAGAGGGGAGACCTTCTCGGGAAAAAGGAGTTATCATGAGTGAAGAGAGCATTTTTATCAACCGGGAATTGAGCTGGCTGGACTTCAACCGCCGCGTGCTGGTGCTGGGCAAGGATAAAAATGTCCCGCTGGCCGAACAGCTCAAGTTTCTGGCCATCTACGGCTCCAATCTGGACGAGTTTTTCATGGTGCGCGTCGGCTCGCTCCAGGAGCGCGCCAACCTCATGCGCGGCAAGAAGGAAAAGCGGGAAAACAAGACGAACATGACGGCGGAAGAGCAGCTTGCCGCCATCATGCCCAAGACCGCTCAGCTCCAGGAGGACTGCGACAAATACTACGCCAAAGCGCTGGAAAATCTGGCCGCCTGCGGCTACCGCAAGGTGGATTTCGACAAGCTGAGCAAAGAGGACGAGCACTTCTGGAAAAAGTATTTCCAGAGTGAGCTTTTCCCCATCCTCAGCCCCCAGATCGTGGACAGCCGCCACCCGTTCCCGTTCCTGCGCAATAAGGAGATCTATCTCGGCGTTCTCCTTCACGAAAAACACACCTCGGAGCACACCCTCGGCATCGTACCCATCTCGAGCCAGATGGAGCGGATGCATTTTGTCCGGAAGGACAATGAGACCTGCTTTGCCCTGACCGAGGAGCTGGTGCTCCATTATGCGGCCCTCATCTTCGGCAAGGAAAATGTGCAGGAAAAGTGCCTCTTCCGGGTCACCCGCAACGCCGACATCGACGTGAAAGAGGGCATGATGGACCATGACATCGACTACCGCGAGATCATGGCCGATCTGCTCAAGCGCCGCCGCAAGCTGGCCGCTGTCCGTCTGCAGGTCATCCCCGCCGCACCGCAGGTCGCTCAGCTGCTCTGCAGCCGTCTCGAGCTGACCCACAAGCGGGTCTTCGTCCAGAAGAGTCCTCTTGACCTGAGCTTCTTCTACAAGCTCACCTCCCGCATGGAGTCTGACGGCCACCCCGAGCTGTTCTATACGCCTGCCCGGCCTATGCTGCCTCCGCAGGACTACGACCTCGCCGCCGAGGTGGAAAAGCACGATGTGTTGTTGAGTTACCCGTACCAGTCCATCCGCCCCTTTATTGCGATGCTGAAAAAGGCCGCGCAGGACCCCGACGTCATCTCCATCAAGATGACGCTCTACCGCATGGCCCGCGAGTCTCAAATCGTACAGGCTCTCGTGGAAGCCGCCGAGAACGGCAAGGAAGTCGTGGCGCTGGTGGAGCTGCGCGCCCGCTTTGACGAACAGAACAACATCGACTGGTCGAAGCACCTCGAGGAAGCCGGATGCACGGTCATCTATGGCTTTGACGACTACAAAGTCCACTCCAAGCTGACTCTCATTACCAAAAAGAGCGCCCACGGCTACTCCTACATCACCCAGATCGGCACCGGCAACTACAACGAGAAGACCAGTGAGCTCTATACCGACTACTCCTTCATCACCGCCGACCTCGGCATCGGCGAGGAAGCGTCCAACGTCTTCCAGAACCTTGCTGTGCAGAAACTGACGGAAGAGAGCGAAAAGATGCTGGTGGCACCCCTCCGCTTCAAGAGCGTGCTGCTGGATGAGATGGACCGGGTCATCAACGCTGCCCGTCTGGGCCGCCCGGCTTCCATGATTTTGAAGAACAACTCCATCTCCGATAGAGATATTATCCTCAAGCTCGAGGAAGCCAGCTGTGCCGGTGTCCGCATCGACATGATCGTCCGCGGCATCTGCTGTGTCCGCGCCGGTGTGCCGGGCAAGACCGAAAACCTCCACATCCGCAGCCTCGTGGGCCGCTACCTCGAGCATGGCCGAATCTATAGCTTCTATGACGGCGTGAACACCCGCATCTATATCGCATCCGGCGACTTTCTCACCCGCAACACCGAGTGCCGCGTGGAAGTCGGCGTCCGGGTGGAAGACCCCGTGCTGAAGGAGAAGCTGGACAGCATCCTCCGCCTCCAGCTCAGCGACAACGTCAACGCCCGCGAGATGCAGCCGGACGGCAGCTACCAGAAAGTCAAGCCCGCCCCCGGCGAGCCGCTGGTGAACAGCCAGATGGGAATGTACGACCTTCTCCGCGACGACTGGACGGCCCGCGACAAAGCGCCTGCACCGGCTTCTGTCGCTGAGACGCCGAAGCCCCAGCCCGTCAAGGCTCCGGAAAAGCCTGCCGCACCGGCAAAGGCGGCACCTCAGCCCGCAAGACTTGCAGAGCCGGAAGAGCAGCCAGTACAGCCGGAAGAGGCCGCTCCCGCCCCGATGCCCATTGTCGTCACCGAGAGCCGCCCCCGCCGCACCGGTCTGCTGAGCCGCCTGCTCGAGCACTTCCTGAAATGATCCCCGATGCCGCTGGCCCGCAAGGCCGGCGGCATTTTATATTGTCCTGCCGCATACAGTACAGGAAACAGGAGGGACGCCGATGGGGACAAGACCGCATAAAACAAAAGGGTGGGTGATTTTTGCGGTGTTCTGCGCTGTCCTGTTCTGCGTGGCCGCTCTGCGGGCCTGTGCCGCAAAAGCCGCGCCCGAGGGCTGTTCGCTGAAACGGGTAAGGCCCGCGCAGACGGCCTGCTTCCCGCTGGGTACGACGGCGTGGCGGGTCTCGGACGCCTACGGCTGGCGCACCGACCCCATCACCGGCGAAGAGACGTTCCATCGCGGCACTGACCTTGCATGTTCGGAAGGTACGCTGGTGCTGGCCGCAATGGATGGCGTCGTCACTGCCGCCCGGCGGAGCACGACCTACGGCAACTACCTCTGCCTGAGCCACAGCGGTGGGCAGGAGACGCTTTACGCCCATCTGCAATACCTCTTCGTTCGGGCCGGAGAGGTGGTGCAGGCAGGTCAGCCGCTGGGGACAGCGGGGGAGACGGGCCGCTCCACCGGGGCGCACCTTCACTTTGAGCTTCTGGAACAGGGCGTCCGCTATGATGCGGGGGCTCTGCTGGGCCTGCCATGAGGCGGCTCGTCCGGCTGGGGCCGCTGGTGTTCCGTGACCCGCTGCTGCTCTGCGGGGCGCTGTATCTGCTGCTCTGGTTCGACGCCAGCGGCTTCCTGCGCATCGGCCTGTGCGCCGCCATCCTCCACGAAATGGGTCATATCTTCGTCTATCTGCTCCTGTTCCGGCGCTTTCCCGTCATCGAAGTGACCATGACCGGTTTCTGTATGCGGACATGGGGTCAGACCCTCACCCGGGGGCAGACCTTTCTGCTCGCTGCCGCCGGGCCGGGGACGAATGCGCTCCTGGCCGCCATCTGGGCAATGAGGATGGAACAGTGTGCAACCATCCGGGGCAGTGCGTTCCTTGCGGCCAATCTGCTCACCGGGGCGTTCAACCTTCTGCCTGTCCCACCGCTGGATGGAGCTCAAATGCTGCGATGTCTGTTGCAATCTTTGCCCAAATAGGGTAAAATATATAAATATGCAATCCGTGTTGTTAAATGGAGGAACTTGATGTTTGATCCGAAACTGAAAGAAGCGCTGTCCCGGGTGCAGAAGCCGGGCCGTTACACCGGCGGCGAACCGGGCAGCGTCTATAAAAATAAAGACGAGGTAGACGTCCGCTTCGCGTTCTGCTTCCCGGACACCTACGAAGTGGGTATGTCCTTTCTGGGCGAAAAAATCCTCTACGAGCTGCTGAACAGCCACGAAAACTGGTGGTGTGAGCGCGCCTTTATGCCGTGGCTGGATATGAAGGCTGAGATGGAGCGCCTGAGCCTGCCCCTCTACACGATGGAGAGCAAAGACCCCCTCACGGCTTTCGACGCTGTGGGCTTTACGCTCCAATATGAGCTGTCCTACACCAACATCCTCGCCATGCTGGATCTGGCGGGCATCCCGTTCTACTCGAAAGACCGCGACGAGAGCTGGCCCCTCATCGTGGCGGGCGGCCCCTGTGCCTGCAACTCCGAGCCCATCGCCGACTTCTTCGACGTCGTTCAGCTGGGTGAGGGCGAAAACCAGCTGCCCGGCATCTGCGCCGAAATCGAAAAGGCCAAGAAAGAGGGCGGCGTCTCCAAGAAAGAGCTGCTGCTCCGCATCGCCAGGATCCCCGGCGTCTATATCCCGGCTTTCTACGACATCGAATACTACGACGATGGCCGCGTCAAGTCCATCACCCCCAACGAGCCGGGCATCCCGGCGGTCATCACCAAGGCCATCATCAAGAACCTGAACGACTTCGCACCCCCGACCAACTTCGTCGTCCCGATGGTGGGCGCCATCCAGGACCGCGCCAGCGTCGAGGTGCTGCGCGGCTGTGTGCGCGGCTGCCGGTTCTGTCAGGCAGGCTTCCTCTACCGCCCCATGCGCCAGCGCGACGCCAGCCTGCTGAACAAGGCCGCACAGGACCTCTGCGCCAACACCGGCTACGAGGAGCTGAGCCTTTCCAGCCTGTCCACCTCCGACCACAGCCAGCTCGAAGAGCTTCTGGACGATTTGAACGAGTGGGCGCCGAAAGAGCATGTCAGTCTGTCGCTGCCCTCTCTGCGGATGGACAACTTCTCCCAGAGCCTCATTGAAAAAACCACCAAGGTGCGCAAGAGCGGCCTGACCTTTGCCGCTGAGGCCGGGACCCAGCGCCTGCGCGACGTCATCAATAAGAACGTCACCTGGGACGAAATCGAAAAGACCTGCTCGCTGGCCTTTGCCAACGGCTACACCTCCGTCAAGCTCTACTTCATGATGGGCCTTCCCACCGAGACGATGGAGGACATCGAGGGCATCGCCGAGACCGCTCAGAAAGTGGTCGATTTGTTCTACTCCAATCCCAAGCACGCCAAGGGCCGCGGCGTGCAGGTGACCATCAGCTGCGCCTGCTTCGTGCCGAAGCCCCACACCCCTTTCCAGTTCGTCCCGATGGATACCGAAGAGATGCTGCAGGCCAAGCAGAAGCACCTGCTCGAAAGCGTCCGCAGCCGCAAAATCAAGGTCAACTACCACGACAGCACCACCAGCTTCCTCGAGGGCGTCTTTGCCAAGGGCGACCGCCGCTTGGCTCCCGTCATCCTCGAGGCCTACAAGCGCGGCTGCTATTTCGACGGCTGGGAAGAGTGCTTCAAGTACGACACCTGGATGCAGGTCTTCGAGGATATGGGCATTGACCCCAAGTTCTACTGCCAGCGCGCGATCGGTCTGGACGAAGTGACCCCGTGGAGCCACATGGACTACGGCGTCACCCACGAATATCTGGTGCGGGAGTACAACAAGGCCCTCGCGGCTCAGACCACTCAGCCCTGCAACCGTGCCTGCCACGGCTGCGGCGCAAACCATCTGTTAGGAGGACCGTGCTTTGATTACAGTAAGGATCTCGTTTAAGAAGATGAACGAAGCCTCCTACATCTCCCTGCTGGATATGCAGCGGGTGATGCAGCGGGTGCTCAAGCGCAGCGGCCTGCCGGTGTGGCATACGCTGGGCTTCAATCCCCACATCTATATGACTTTTGCCTGCCCGCTCTCGCTGGGGCAGGAGAGCCAGTGCGAGTGCGTGGATGTCAAGACCGAGGCCGAAAACCCCGATTTTGCCCAGTGGCAGACGGTGCTGAACGCCATCATGCCTGCCGGGATCGAGGTCTACCGCGTGGAACCGGTGAAGATGAAGGCCGACGCCATCGCTTACGCCTGCTACCGCATCCGTTACCCGGCGGACGCCGCGGAAAAGCTTGCACAGTACAACGCCCTCGACAGCGTGCCGGTGGAGAAAAAGAGCAAGCGCGGCGTTAAGATGGTCGAGATGAAGGAATATGTCCCCACTCTCGAGCTTGCGACGGAAGGGGAGAGCGTGAGCTTTGCGGTCTGTCTGCCTGCCTCGCAGGACCTGAACCTGAACCCCTCGCTGCTGACGGCGGCGCTGGAAGCAAAATTCGGCGTCCCGGCGGCGAACGCCTCCATCCTGCGCACCGAATTTCTGACGGCAGATAAGCAGAAGTTCGAATAAGAACGGTCTATCAGAGCGAGAGCGAAAATTTTTGCATGAATTTGCCCGAAACGCTTGCTTTTACGGGCGGTTTGTGCTATCCTATTAAGGCGTTAGTGTCCGCTGAGACCACAGCGGGGTTAATGACACATATCATTAAACGGGCGGTCCTCTGACGGCAGTTCGCCGTGTATGAACGTCTAAAAACAAATGGAGGAATTCAAAATGGACGCACTGAAGATTATTTCTGAAGGCAGCATCAAGGCTGAGAAGCCCCAGTTCAACGTCGGCGATACCGTCCGCGTTGATGTTCGTATCAAGGAAGGCGAGCGCGAGCGTATCCAGGCTTTCGAGGGTACCGTCATTGCTAAGAAGCACGGCGGCGTCGCAGAGACCTTTACCGTTCGCCGCGTTTCCTACGGCGTCGGCATCGAGCGTGTCTTCCCCATCAACAGCCCCTTCGTCGAGAAGGTCACTGTTGTCCGTAAGGGCAAGGTCCGCCGCGCAAAGCTGTTCTACCTGCGTGGTCGTACCGGCAAGGCTGCCAAGGTCAAGAGCGATATTTGATGATTCCCCGTTTCAAAGCGGGAGAAAAGGGGACAACTCGTTTGTCCCCTTTTTTCTGTTATACGGCGCTTTTGGCGCAGAGACAGAGAAAATAAAAACGGGCAGAAGCCCGGATAAAGAGGTGCATCGGATATGGAACAGTCACAGCCTGCTGTCCGTGGGCAGGGCCTGCTGGAATGGTACGAAGCGCTTATTTCGGCGGCGCTGGTGCTGGTACTGGTGTTTTCCTTTTTCTTCCGCATCATTCAGGTGGACGGCGAGTCGATGGTGCCTACGCTGGAAAACGGCGATAAGCTTGTCGTCTGGGGCGCAGGCTATGAGCCTCAGCGGGGCGATGTGGTCATCGTGGACAGCTACACCAGCTATGGCCGCCCTCTGGTCAAGCGCGTCATCGCCAAAGGCGGCGACACCATCTCCATCGACTATGCCACCGGAACGGTAGAGGTCAATGGAAAGGTGCTGGAAGAGGATTACATCGCAGAGCCGACCTATCTGGGCTATGATGTGGGGTTCCCGTACACTGTGCCTGAGGGGACAGTGTTCGTGATGGGCGACAACCGCAACGCCTCGCTGGACAGCCGCTCGAGCTATGTCGGCTGCATCGACGAACAGGATATACTGGGCAAAGTGCTGCTCTGCTTTTTGCCCTTTTCGGATTTTGGAGTAGTAAAATGAACAATCATGACACCCGGTTTGCAAACCAATATGCCATCCAGTGGTTCCCGGGCCATATGGCCAAGACTCTGCGGATGATGGAGCAGGAGATCCAGCACGTTGACGCAAGCCTTGTACTGCTGGACGCCCGCATCCCGCTGTCCAGCCTCAACCCGGAGATCGAGCGCATCACGGCCCGCAAGCCCAAGCTCTATGCGTTGAACAAAGCGGATCTCGCTGACCCCGCCGTGACGGAAGAGTGGATACGCTACTTCCACGAGGCGGATGCGGGCTGTGTCGCCATCAGCGCCAAGCAGAAAGGCGGCGCGAACGCCGTCAAGGCCGCGATCGAAAAGGAACTGTCCGGCCTGCTGGCACGCCGCCAGAACCGCGGCATGGCCGGTGCCAAGACGCAGGTCATGCTCTGCGGCATCCCCAATGTGGGCAAATCCACCTTCATCAATACCTTCGCGGGCTCTGCCCGCGCCAAGGCGGCTGACCGTCCCGGCGTGACCAAGGGCAAGCAGTGGGTCAGCACCGAAAAGTTCGACCTGCTGGATATGCCCGGTGTGCTCTGGAAGAAGTTTGATTCCAAGACCATCGCCTCGAATCTGGCCTTCATCGGCTCCATCAAGGATGACATCCTTGATGTGGAGGAGCTGGCCATGAACCTTTTGGATGAGGTGCGCCGCAACTATCCCGACCTCGTGGCCCAGCGCTACAAGCTGGATGCCGAGACGCTGGCTCTGCCGCCCTACGAGCTGATGGAAGCCATCGGCCGCAAGCGCGGTCTGCTGGTGCGGGGCGGCGAGGTGAACACCGAGCGGTGCGCCGTGATGCTGGTGGATGAGTTCCGCGCCTGCAAGTGGGGCCGCATCTCCCTTGAGCGCCCGCCCCAGCGGGACGACATGGCCGACTTTGCCGAGGAGGACGAGGAATGAAGCGCCGGACGGATGAGGAGATCTCCGCGCCGCTCTACGCCTACGATGCCGACATCCGGGCGCAGTACGGCTGTTTTGCGGGCGTAGACGAGGCAGGCCGCGGCCCGCTGTGCGGCCCGGTCTGCGTGGCCGCCTGCATCCTTGACCCCGAGGCTCCGGTCTACGGCATCAACGACTCCAAGAAGCTGAGCGAGAAAAAGCGGGAAGCTCTTTTCGACCAAATCGTTGAAAAGGCATTGGCTTACAAAATCGTCTTCATCGGCCCCGACATCATCGACCGCGACAATATCCTGAATGCCACCATGGGCGGGATGCGTCAGGCCGTGGAGGGGCTGGACATCGTGCCGAACCTCGTCCTTGTGGACGGCAACCGCATCCCGGACGGGCTGACCATGCCCGCGCAGCCGGTGGTGAAGGGCGACGCCACCAGCGCCAGCATCGGCGCAGCGTCCATTCTGGCTAAAGTCAGCCGTGACCGCTATATGCTGGAGCTGGACAAGCAGTATCCCCAGTATCAGCTGGCAAAGCACAAGGGCTACGGCACCAAGCTCCACTACGAGCTCATTGCCCAGTACGGCATTCAGCCGTTCTACCGCCGCAGCTTCCTCAAAAAGCAGGGCTACTGGCCCGAGGGCAAGTGATGGACCGGGCAGGGACAGGCCGCAGGGGAGAAGCAGCCGCCGCGCGTTTCTACGAGAAACAGGGCGCGGCCCTCATCACCCACAACTATCACACCCGGATGGGGGAGATCGACCTCATCCTGCGGGAACCGGACGGAACACTGGTGTTCTGCGAGGTAAAGACCCGCGCCAAAGACTCTCTGGATACCCCCGCTGCGGCGGTCAACGCCGCCAAGCAGCGCCGTATCATCGCATCCGCCGCATCGTATCTCCAAAGCACCCATCAGAGCGACGAGCCGGTGCGTTTCGACGTGGCCGAAGTCGTCCCTCTTGACAGCGGGCGCTGGATGGTACATATTATAAAGGGTGCTTTTTGCGCGAAATAGCAGGAAGTGCCGGTGGGAAAAGGCAGAAAAACGGCTCTGGACCGCTGCCGCACGACGAGGCCAAGTGATGGGCCTTTTGGCAAAAAGGAGCGATAACGATGAAATTTTTCAGCACGAGAGACCATTCCCGCATTGTGACCGCCTCTCAGGCGATCGCACAGGGCCTGTCGGATGAGGGCGGCCTGTTCGTCCCGGAAAGCTTTCCGCAGGTGGACGTGGAGGCATTGTGCCAGCTGGATTATCCGGAGCTGGCCGCTGCCGTCGTCAGCGAATATCTGACCGATTACTCGAAAGACTTCCTCGCTGAGGCTGCTCGCACGACTTATGGTGAGGCCTTCGGCGGCAAGGCCGGTCATCTGGCCCCGGTGGAGGGCGATACCTATGCCCTTGAGCTGTGGCACGGCCCGACCTGCGCCTTCAAGGATTATGCCCTTCAGCTGATGCCGAAGCTCCTCGTGGAGGCAAAGAAGAACCTCTCCCGCACCGAAAAGACCCTCATCCTCGTGGCGACCAGCGGCGACACCGGCAAGGCCGCACTGGACGGCTACCACGACATCCCGGGCGTCGAGATCGCCGTGTTCTACCCCACGGGCGGCACCAGCGAGATCCAGCGCCTGCAGATGGCCACGCAGGAGGGCGCAAATGTCGCCGTTTATGCCGTGCGCGGCAATTTCGACGACGCCCAGACCGGCGTGAAGAAGGTCTTCGGGGATAAAGCCATCGCGGCCAAACTGGCCGAGCGGAACATCCGCCTTTCCAGCGCCAATTCCATCAACTGGGGCCGCCTCGTGCCGCAGATCGTCTATTACTTCGCCGCTTATGCCAAGCTGCTCAAGGCGGGAAAAATTGTCTTCGGCGACAAGGTCGATTTCTGCGTCCCCACCGGAAACTTCGGCGACATTCTGGCCGGTTATTACGCCAAGCAGATGGGCCTGCCCGTCGGCAAGCTGGTCTGCGCCTCCAACCAGAACAACGTCCTGACCGACTTCCTTTCCACCGGTACTTACACCGCAAAGCGGGAGTTCTATAAGACCACTTCGCCCAGCATGGACATCCTCGTGTCCTCGAACCTCGAGCGTCTGCTCTACCACGTCACCGGCAGCGATGCCGAAGTGGCCAGCCTGATGAAGAGTCTGAACGAGACGGGCCGCTACACCGTCCGTCCCGAGACGCTGAAGGCCATTCAGGAGAGCTTCGACTGCGGCTGGAGCAGTGAGGAACAGGTGGCAGGGGAGATCCGCGCCCGCTACGAGAAGGACGGCTACCTCTGCGATACCCATACGGCGGTGGCTTTCCATGTCGCCGCCCAGAAGAAACGGGACGGCGTGCCGATGGTGGTGCTTTCCACCGCCTCGCCCTTCAAGTTCCCGCGCAGCGTGCTGGAAGCGCTGGGCCACACGGCCCCGGAGAACGACTTCGAGGCCATGCAGGCGCTGGAAGAGGCTACCGGCCGCACCGCTCCCGCAAGTCTCGCCGTCCTGCGCCAGAAGGCCGAGCGGTTCAGCACCGTCATCGACCCGGCTCAGATCGCGGAGGTGGCACTGGGCTGTCAGGCTTGACGAAAACCAGAACAGGAGTAAATAAACTATGGCACTTTTTGTGCTTGGCGATACCCACCTTTCCCTGGGCGGCTCCAAGCCGATGGACGTTTTCCCCGGCTGGAACGGCTATGTGGAACGGCTGGAGGCCAACTGGCGCAAGCTCGTAAAGCCCGAGGACACCATCGTCCTCGCAGGCGACATCAGCTGGGCCATGCGCCTTACCGATACCCGCAGGGATTTCGGATTTCTGCAGCAGCTGCCCGGCCAGAAGCTCATCATGAAGGGCAATCACGACTATTGGTGGACCACCGCCAACAAGATGAACGCCTACCTGAAAGCTGAGGGCTTCGATACGCTCCACATCCTGCACAACAACTCCTACTCCGTGGAGGGCTACGCCATCTGCGGTACCCGGGGCTGGCTGTTCGATGTGGGGGAGCCTCACGACGAAAAGGTGATGAACCGGGAGATAGGCCGCTTGAAGATGAGCCTCGACGCCGCAGAACCCGGGCTGGAAAAGCTGGTGTTCCTGCATTACCCGCCGGTCTACACCGGCACCAGCGCCCCCGAGATCGTGGCGACACTGAAAGCCTACGGCATCAGAACCTGCTACTATGGCCATCTGCACGGCAATGCCATCCGCTATGCGGTGCAGGGCGATGTGGACGGCATCCGCTACAAGCTTGTCAGCGCTGACGGTCTGCGGTTCTGCCCCTACCGCATCAACTGAGGCAGAGACCAGAACAGCAGAAATGACAAAAAGTCAAAATTTGGGGTGGCAATTCTATCACGACCGTGCTATAATAGGTTGTGACGCGATTGTTGCACCCAATTTGAGCGCGCGCGTCCCCGCATTTCGCAAACAGCAAGGACGCGGTGCGCGGTTGCAGGCGGCAGTTTTCCCGCTGCCCCAACGCAATAGAATATTTGAGTGGAGGATACACAAATGAATTTCATCAAGTGCGAAAAGCTCGAGAAGAGCATGGCAGAGCTGCAGTTCTCCATCGACGCTGAGGCTTTCAAGGCTGCAGTTGCCGATGTTTTCAAGAAGGAGGGCAAGAAGTACCCTGTTCAGGGCTTCCGCAAGGGCAAGGCTCCCAAGGCTCTCATCGAGAAGATGTACGGCGCTGATGTCTTTACCTACGACGCCATCAACGAGCTGTTCCCCGCAGCTTACGAAGAGGCTGTCAAGGCTGCCGGCATCGAGCCGGTCGGCCGTCCTGAGGTCAGCGTTGACTCCGCCAGCGAGGCTGAGGGCGCTACCCTGACCGTCAAGGTCGCTGTCAAGCCCGAAGTCAAGATCGGCGCATACAATGGTCTGACCGTTGAGAAGACTGTCCATACTGTTTCTGACGAGGCTGTTGAGGCCGAGCTGAAGCGTGTGCAGGAGCGCAACGCCCGTGAGCTGACCCGCGAGGGTGCTGCTGAGAACGGCGACATCGTGGACATCGACTTCGAGGGCTTTGTGGATGGTGTCGCATTCGAGGGCGGCAAGGCTGAGCACTACAGCCTGACCCTGGGCAGCGGCAGCTTCATCCCCGGCTTCGAGGACCAGATCGTCGGCCACGCTGCTGGCGAGGAGTTCGACGTCAACGTCACCTTCCCCGAGCAGTATCAGGCTGCTGAGCTGGCTGGCAAGCCCGCTGTCTTCAAGATCAAGCTGCACGAGGTCAAGTACAAGGAGCTGCCCGCTCTGGACGACGAGCTGGCTAAGGACTGCTCTGAGTACGACACTCTGGACGAGTTCAAGGCTTCCATCCGCAAGAACAACCAGGAGCAGCTGGACAAGCAGGATGACCTGGCTGTCGAGAACGCTCTGGTCGATCAGGTCATCGACGGCATGGAGGCTGAGATCCCCCAGGCTATGTACGATGTCCGCATGGACGAGCTGGTCAACGACTTTGCTTTCCGCATGGAGCAGCAGGGCCTGCGCCTCGAGGACTACCTGAAGTATATGGGCCAGTCCGTCGACCAGTTCCGTGCTTCCTTCATGCCTCAGGCTGAGAAGCAGGTCAAGATCCGTCTGGCTCTGGAGGCTGTCGCAGCTGCCGAGAACATCGAGGCTTCTGAGGAAGAGCTGAACGCAGAGGTCAAGCGCATCGCTGACCAGTACAAGATGGAAGAGGACAAGGTCCGCGAGCTCATCAATGTCGATGAGGTGAAGCACGACCTGGCCATCAACAAGGCGATCGACTTCATCAAGAGCCACGCTAACGTCGTGGAGAAGGCCGCTGAGGCCGAGAAGACCGAGGACGCTCAGTAATTCTGGCGCACAAGGTCACACAGGGCAGGGAGTGATCCCGGCTCTGTAAGCTAAGGTTGTTGAAATTGACCGATACGGCTACGGCCCATGTGCGCTTGCCGTATCGGTCAATTTTGCAAATACAATAATTTTCATTCAGGAGGCGAACCCTATGAGTTTTGTTCCTTACGTTGTCGAGCAGTCGGCGCACGGGGAGCGTTCCTACGATATTTTCTCCCGTCTGCTGAACGACCGCATCATTGTGCTGAGCGAGGATGTCAACGACACCTCTGCCAGCCTTGTCGTGGCACAGCTGCTGTATCTGGAAGGGCAGGACCCCGATAAGGACATCAGCCTGTATATCAACAGCCCCGGCGGCTCCATCAGCGCGGGTATGGCCATCCACGATACCATCCAGTATATCAAGTGCGATGTCTCCACCATCTGCATGGGCATGGCTGCCTCGATGGGCGCATTCCTGCTGGCCAGCGGCACCAAGGGCAAGCGGTTCGCTCTGCCCAACGCTGAGATCATGATCCACCAGCCGCTGATCGCAGGCGGTCAGGGTGGCGGTCTGTCCGGACAGGCTACCGACATCAAGATCCACGCGGACCACATCATCCGCACCCGCGCCAAGATGAACCGGCTGCTCAGCGAGTACACCGGCCAGCCGCTGGAAAAGGTGGAGCAGGATACCGAGCGCGACAACTTCCTTTCTGCACAGGAGGCCAAGGAATACGGCCTCATTGATGAGGTCATCACCCACCGCTGAGCGGCAGAAAGTAATACACCCAGGATAAGGAAAAACGGTTATGGCTAATAACAATTCCGGCAGAGATAAAAACGAAAAGGATCTGGTCTGCAGCTTCTGCGGCAAACATCAGGACGAAGTGGAGCGGATGATCATCGGCCCCGGCGTGAACATCTGCAGCGAATGCATCGGCCTCTGCGCCGACCTGCTCTCGGACAAGCCGGATCATCCGGGCAGCAACAGCTCCCGCCCCAGCCGCGGCAGCGCCAGCCGGGCGCGTATCCAGCCCGCAGATGATCTCGCCATCAACATCAAGACCCCCGCAGAGATCAAGGAGGGTCTGGATCAGTATGTCATCGGTCAGGACGAGGCCAAGCGTGTGCTGGCCGTCTCGGTCTACAATCATTATAAGCGCATCCTGAGCGGCAAGGGCGCAGACGTTGAGCTGCAGAAGTCCAACGTCCTGCTGCTGGGACCCTCCGGTGTCGGCAAGACCCTGCTGGCCCAGACGCTGGCCAAGATGCTGGGCGTTCCCTTCGCCATCGCAGACGCCACCACCCTGACGGAGGCCGGCTATGTGGGCGAGGACGTCGAGAACATCCTGCTCAAGCTCATTCAGGCCGCAGACTTCGACGTCCAGAAAGCTCAGATCGGCATCATCTATATTGATGAGATCGACAAGATCACCCGCAAGAGTGAGAATCCCTCCATCACCCGCGACGTGGGCGGTGAGGGTGTGCAGCAGGCTCTGCTGAAGATCTTGGAAGGCACCGTCAGCAATGTCCCCCCGCAGGGCGGCCGCAAGCACCCCCAGCAGGAGTTCATCCAGATCGACACCACCAACATCCTCTTCATCTGCGGCGGTGCGTTCGACGGTCTGGACAAGTATATCCTCCGCCGCACCGACAAGTCCGCACTGGGCTTCGGCAGTGCGCTGAAGGATAACTCCAGCGAGGCCGAAAAGGCCCTGCTGCGGAAGGTCGAGCCCCACGACCTCGTCAAGTTCGGCCTCATCCCCGAGTTGATCGGCCGTCTGCCGGTCATCACCGTGCTGGACGACCTGGACGAGGATGCGCTGGTGCGCGTGCTGAAAGAGCCCCGCAACAGTCTGGTCAAGCAGTATAAAGAGCTGCTGTCGATGGACAACGTGGAGCTGGACATCACCGACGAGGCTCTCCATGCCATCGCCCGCAAGACCATTGAGCGCAAGACCGGCGCCCGCGGCCTGCGCAGCGTGATGGAGAACATCCTCATGCCCATCATGTACGATGTGCCGAACGACCCCACCATCATCCGCGTCACCATCGACGAGGACACCGTGGAGGGCGGCGAAGCGCACATGGAGTACGGTGCGGTGCGCAAGCGCTATAAGAGTCAGACTTCCCTGAGCTGAGCGTCAGCGCACAGCAGGGAAGAGCAGCCCCGCTGAAAGCTTTTTGCTTTTTGGCGGGGCTTTTTTGTGCCATCTGACTTGTTTCCGAGACCAAATTGTAGTAAACTATAAAAGTCTGGAACTGCAAGGGGAATACCGGGACGGCCCACTGGCATGGGACTGCTCTGCGGATGGAAGCGCCGGACATTTTGTGGGAAACAGAAAGTACGATAAAGGAGTGTGTGTTATGGCAAATTATTTTGAGATGACCCGCGACGAACTGACTGCTGAGAAGGCAGCTCTGGAAGAAAACTACAAGAAATTTCAGGCAATGGGCCTGAAGCTGAATATGGCCCGCGGCAAGCCCGGCCCTCACCAGATGGACCTGGCAATGGGTCTGCTGCAGATGACCGATTACACCACCGACGCCGGCACCGATGCCCGCAACTACGGCGACCTTGAGGGCCTGCACGAGGCCCGTGAGCTGTTCGGCGACGTGATGGGCGTCAAGCCTGAGGAAGTCTTTGTGGGCGGCAACTCCAGCCTGCAGATCATGTACAACCTCATTTCCATGGGCTACTGCTTCGGCTTCCCCGAGTCTCCCTGCCCCTGGTCTCAGGTGGAGAAGCGCAAGTTCCTCTGCCCGGTACCCGGCTATGACCGCCACTTCGCCATCACCGAGGAGTTCGGCTTTGAGCTCATCAGCGTTCCCATGACTCCGACCGGCCCTGATATGGACGTTGTTGAGAAGCTGGTGGCTGAGGATGATACCATCAAGGGCATCTGGTGTGTGCCTCAGTATTCCAACCCCGACGGCTACACCTACAGTGACGAGACCATCGACCGGTTCGCCAAGATGAAGACCGCTGCTCCTGATTTCAAGATCTTCTGGGATGAGGCTTACATCGTCCACCACCTGACGGACGAGATCATCGAGACTCCTGTCCTGCTGAACGAGTGCAAGAAGTACGGCACTGAGGACCGCGTCTTCATGTTCACCTCTACCAGCAAGATCACCTTCCCGGGCGCAGGCGTCTCTGCGCTGGCCTGCAGCGAAGCCATGATGAAGTACATCTGCAAGCGCTTCTCGGTCATGATCATCAGCTATGATAAGATGAACCAGCTGCGTCACGTCCGCTTCCTCAAGAACAAGGAAGGCGTTCTGGCCCACATGGCAAAGCACCGCCGCCGTCTGGTACCCTGCTTTGATGCCGTCAAGACGGCCTTCAACGAGGAGCTGACTCCCTGCGGCGACATCGCCCACTGGACGAACCCCAAGGGCGGCTACTTCATCAGCCTCTACGTCATGCCCGGCTGCGCCAAGCGTGTGGCCCAGCTGTGCAAGGACTGCGGCCTGACCCTCACCGGCGCAGGCTCCGCTTACCCTTACCACAAGGACCCGGACGATGCCCATCTGCGCATCGCGCCCACGTATCCCAGCCTGGACGAAGTGGAGACTGCGTCCGACCTGCTCTGTGTCTGCGTCCGTCTGGCCGCAGTCGAGAAGCTGCTGGCTGAGAAAGCCTGATTCATCGCACAAGATCCCCGCTGCGCTGCCGCTCTGACGGCGCAGCGGGGATTTGGAAGTTGTTTTCATAGCCAGAGTGCGCCAAAAGGCAGTTCAGGCGGTGTGCAATGGTTATGAAAACAGCTTCTTATTATATTTGGAGGTTTCCCGATTCATATGAAAACTAAAGGCAAAGCATGGCAACTTGTCCTCACTGTGCTTTTGATCGCGGCGTTCGTCTATACGGCATTCTTTGGCGTCGCAGTCAAGTACGGTGATGTGACCACAACCTACATCAAGGGCGCGAAAGACATCCGCTTTGGTGTGGACATCAAGGGCGGCGTCAACGTCACCTTCGTCCCCTCCGACGGCTATGACGCCACCGACGACCAGCTCGAGGCAGCTCAGCTGGTCATCGAGAACCGTCTGGTCGCGCTCAACGTGACCGACTATGAGCTGTATGTGGACAACAACTCCGACAGCCTCATCCTCGAGTTCCCGTGGCAGTCGGGCGAGACGGAGTTCGACCCCGAAGCCGCCATTGAGGAGATCGGCACCACCGCCTATCTGACCTTCCGCGAGGGGAGCAGCGCAGACGGAGAGCTCGTCCTCGACGGTTCGATGGTGGAGAGCGCAGCTGCCCAGTACGGCCCCGTCAACGGCAGCAGCTCCGAGTACTATGTGGCGCTCAAGTTTACCGATGAGGGCGCCAAGGCATTCGGCGACGCGACCACCCGCCTGTATCAGACCGGCGGCACCATCAGCATCTGGCTGGACGACGAGAACGTCAGCACCGCCAGCGTCAACGCCGCCATCACCGACGGCTCTGCCATCATCACCAGTTCTGCATCGAGCCCCTTCACGCAGGAGGATGTCGTCAAGATGGCCCGCCAGATCAACTCCGGCTCTCTGCCCTTTGCGCTGACGGTGGACAGCTACTCCACCATCAGCCCGAGTCTGGGCGAGAACAGCCTGAGCGCCATGGTGCTGGCCGGCGTCATCGCCTTCGCCCTCATCATGGTTCTGATGACGGCCCTGTACCGTCTGCCCGGCTTCCTGGCCTGCATCGCTCTGGCCGGTCAGGTGGCGGCTACGCTGGCCTTCGTCTCCGGCTACTTCCCGGTGTTTGGGAGCTTCACCCTGACCCTGCCCGGCATCGCCGGCATCATCCTCGCCATCGGCATGGGTGTTGATGCCAACGTCATCACTGCCGAGCGAATCAAGGAAGAGCTGCGCAGCGGCAAGAGCCTTGACGGCGCCCTCAAGAGCGGCTTTGCCCGCGGCCTGACTCCCATCATCGACGGCAACGTGACCATCGTCATCGTCGCCATCGTGCTGATGGGTGCCTTCGGCCCGTCTGACGGCTTCTTTGCCAAGGCCCTGCACTTCGTCTTCTTCGCCTTCGGCCCCTCGACCGCAGGCACCATCTACGCCTTCGGTTACACGCTGCTCACCGGCGTGCTGCTCAACTTCGTGTTCGGCATCTTCGCTACCCGTACCATGATCCGGGGCGCTGCCTCGATCAAGGCTCTGCGTGACCCCCGCCTCTACGGTGCCGATGCTCCCGGCAAGACCCCGGCAGAGAAGAAGCAGGTCAACTTCGTCGGCCTGCGCAAGCGCTTCCTGACCTTCTCCGCCTGCCTGATGGTAGCCATCGTCCTCTGCGCTGTGGTGCTGGGCGTCCATCTGGACACCGAGTTCACCGGTGGTGCGATGATCACCCTGAGCTACGAGAACAGCTTTGAGATGTCTGCCGTTCAGAAGACCGCCTCCGAGGCACTGGGCAGCAACGGCCTGACTCTGCAGACCGGCGAGAACGTCGCGACAGGGGAGCAGACCCTGAAAATCTCGATGCCCGGCACTGAGACTGTCACCACCGACGAAGTGCAGACCCTGCTGGACTCCCTGAACGAGAGCTATCCCGACAACTCCTTTGCACAGCTCTCTCTGAGCAATGTCAGCGCCGCAATGGGTACCAAGTTCCTTCAGAAGAGTCTGGTGGCCGTGGTGTTCGCACTGGTGCTCATCCTCGCCTACATCGCCTACCGCTTCAAGAAGATCGGCGGCCTCACCGGCGGCATGATGGCTGTTCTGGCCCTGCTCAATGACCTGATGGTGGTGTTCGGCACCTTCGTGCTGCTGCGCGCCCCGCTGGACGGCAATTTCATCGCCGCCATGCTCACCATCCTCGGCTACTCCATCAACGATACCGTCGTCGTCTACGACCGTATCCGTGAGAACCGCGGCCTGCTGGGCAAGAAGGCCAGCTTCGAAGAGCTGGTCAACCATTCCGTCAACCAGTCTGCCCGCCGCACCATCATCACCACCGTCACTACGGTGATGGCTCTGGGTGTGATGTGCATCGTCTCCAAGCTGTACGGTCTGGACAGCATCTTCACCTTTGCTTTCCCCCTGATGATGGGCATGCTCAGCGGCGTGTACACTTCGCTGTGTGTCTCCACTTCCGCATGGGTGGCTTGGAGCGAGCGCAAAAACGCAAAGAAAAACTGAGCTTCTATCCTGACGCAAATCTGTCCTGAATCTAGGAGGAACGACCATGAAATGCCCCTATTGTGGCGCTGAGGAATCCAAAGTCATCGACTCCCGCCCTACCGAAGACAGCGAGCGCATCCGCCGCCGCCGGGAGTGCCTGAACTGCCATATGCGGTTCACGACCTACGAGGTCGTGGAAACGGTGCCGCTCATCGTCATCAAAAAGGATAACTCCCGTGAGCCGTTCGACCGGCAGAAGCTGCTCAACGCGATGCTTCGGGCCTGCGCCAAGCGTCCGGTGAGCTACGAGTCTCTGGAACGCGCCGTCAGTAGCATCGAGCAGACCCTGATGAGCACCTACGACCGCGAGGTGACGAGTGTGCGCATCGGTGAGCTGACCATGCAGGAGCTGAAAAAAATCGACGAGGTGGCCTATGTCCGTTTTGCCTCGGTCTATCAGCAGTTTGCGGACGTCGAAAGCTTCTTCAATGAGCTGAAAAAGCTGATGGGCGACCGTAAGAAGTAAAGTGTAAAAAAGCACGAGCGCCCCATTCTCTGCCGCAGGGCAGGGGATGGGGCGCTTTTTGCGCCTCTTGGACACGGGAAAAGAACTTTTTCTATAAGGTCTGCATCTTTCGGAAGATACGCTGAAAGATGGGACATATAAAAATCCATATAGCCGGGGACACTTAATGACAGCCTCTTACAAATTGAATTACTACGAAGAAAAATAACGATAGCACAATGGAAATATCGGACAACCTTACCGATAAAATCCGTTTTATAAGACCGATTTCTTACTGAAGCGAGACGATACGATTTCGGATAATATAGATTACACGAAACATAACTGCGTCCGAATGATTTAATTATACAAGTCTACGTGACAGCCATTCCAGCGTCTCCACCTGAACCTGCGCCCGGCGCAGTTCACCAAATGCTTCCTCGGGGGCGTTCAGTTCGAGATGTCCGTCCGCAGCGCGAAGGGCAGCTTCCAGTTCTGTGAAGTCCTGTGTGCGGAGCAGGTGATTCATCCCTTCCCGCATTTTGTCGCAGAGTTCAGCGCCCTCGGCCAGTGCCTGCCGCGCGGAAGGGAGGTCCTCGTCCCGGATGGCCTCCATGGCGTTGTCGATGTCGTCCGAAATATCCTCTGCAAACTTCTGCACCCGCCAGCTGCTGTAAAAGGCGATACCCAGCAGCACTGCCACGATGCACAGACACGCATAAATTCGCTTCATCTCACACCTCTCACCGGGAGCTGCCCTTGCGGCGGCTCTCTTTTTTCAGCAGAAAATAGTCTTCCGTCTCATTGCCCACTAAAAGCAGGATTTCCTCTGGCAGCAGGGTATTGGCCTGCGCTGTCCGCTCGAGCCAGTCCCGGTCTTTGCCACACCAGTGCAGATTTTCCTCGAGCACCTGTCCGTCCAGCACGAAGGGGATAGTCGCGTGGCTGTGCTCCACTTTCAGCTGCAAGTCAGCGAGGGTAGCGGTCTCTTTCTCAGGGCGCAGTGCCGCCGAGAGACTGCCGTTCGTCTCCACCACGGCGTAGGAGACATCCCGTGGATCAAAGATGTTTTTGCCGCGCAGCGCTTCCATCAAATCAGCAGTCGTCAGCCGGAGAGTGCGCAGAGCGTTCTGGTCGATTTGTCCGTCCAGGATGACCGTCTTGGGACGGCCCGACATCAGGTTGAAAAATTTCTGGCTGCGGAAGCTCAGCGCCGACCCCAGCAGCTCCAAAGCCGCGATGAGGAAGAGGGGAATGAGGCTGGCTGTCACCGGCACTTCTTCCGACTCGATGGAGATGGACGCCAGATTTGAGATGAGGATAGTGGATACCAGCTCTTCGGGCTGCAGTTCGCCCAGCTGACGCTTGCCCATCAGCCGCATGGCGAACAGAACGCAGAGATAGATGAGCAGGGTACGGAAAATCAGAAGCTTCACGAGAAGGCCCTCCTTGTGGGTTGAATAAGCACCGTTGGTGGGGGAATACTGGCAGGCAAAGGGGGATACCGTATGCTGCAGCTTTCCTCGTCGCTGGAAGAAAATCTGGCGGCGCTCAACGCTAGGTTTGGCGCTTCGGCGGATTTTTATGCCAAGCGAATCGAGCTTTATCACTGCCCGGGGGCCATCGTCCTCTTCGACAATATGGCCAGCCTCGAGTCGCTCTGGTCGCTTTTACTGGACGCCGCCACCCGTCACACGCCCAGCCTCGAGCCGGAGCGGATGCCTCACACCGGCACGCAGGTGTATGATTTGCTGATGAACCATTCCGGTCTGCCCGCCGAGGACGGCCCGGTCAAGGACATGGACGACCTCATCCGCCGCATGACCGCCGGCATGGCCGTGCTTCTGCTGGAAGGGTGCAAAAAGGGGCTTGTCTTCTCGGTGCAGGGGCTGAAATCGCGCTCGGTGGAAGAGCCCTCCGGGGAAGGAAACCTCCGTGGTTCCCGGGAGGGATTCGCCGACCTGCTGCGGGTCAACCTGAGTTTACTGCGCCGCCTCATCCGTACCGACACCCTCGTGATGGAGACCGCACAGGCCGACTGTGCCATGAAGACCGAATATGCCATCTGCTACTGCAAAGACAAGGCCAGCAAGACGGCAGTGGCGCAGGTGCGCCGGACGCTCCAGGAGGCAAAGCCGGAGGTTCTGCTGGATTCCAGCTACTTTGTACCGTGGCTTTTCCCGGCCAGGTGGCGGCTGTTTGCCCCAGTGAGCTATACCGAGCGCCCGGCTTCCGCCGCAGCAAAGCTCTGTGAGGGGAAAATCGTCATCCTTGTCAACGGCAGCCCCTCGGCGCTGGTGCTGCCGTCCCTTTTCTGCGAGAACTTCGACTGCCTCGACGACTACGCCACCACAGCAGTTTTTTCGTCGTTCCTGCGTGTCCTGAAGTATGGTTCGTTTTATCTCAGCATCTTCCTGCCGGGCGTTTTTGTCTGTCTGGCGGTCTATCTGCCCGAGCTCATCCCACCGCAGTTATTATTCAAAATCGCGGCGGCAGAAAAGGCGACGCCTCTGCCGCTCTTTGCCGAGATGCTGCTGGTCATCATTTTATTAGAGATCATCCGGGAGGCCGGGCTTCGGATGCCCCAGACTCTGGGCCACTCGGTGAGCCTTGTGGCAGCGCTCATCATCGGTGACGCCGCCATCGGGGCCGGACTGCTGAGTACGCCGGTCATCCTCGTAGCCAGCATCACGGCCATCTCGGTCTTTGTGACGCCCTCGCTGTACGAACCGGCCACATTGCTGCGATTGGGCGTTACGCTGGCCGCCGGTCTGGCCGGTCCGGTAGGTCTGGTGTGTGCGGCTTTGGGCGTGCTGGCCGCACTGACGTCCATCTCCGCGATGGGGGTGCCCTATCTTTCGGGCGCAGTCTTTTCGGGTGACGGCGTCGTCCGCCGCAACTATCGGGCGCTGTCCCGCCGCCCATTCACCATCTGGCAAAGGAGGGGGTCCTGAATGCAGCAAAAACAGACATTCTCGGCCCAGACACTGGCACTCAGCGTCGCGGCGGCAGAGCTGGGCCGCGCCATCTTCGGGGCAGGGCAGACCGGCTCCGTCCGCGCCGTCCTGCTGAGCAATGTACTGGCGGCAGCGGCCTTCGTGCTCCTTGCCGCGCTCGTCTCGGTCAACGCCTCCCGTCTGAACCGCCCGGGCTTTGCAGGAAAGTGCATCTGTGCCGTCTTTCTGCTCTGGTATCTCTTCGAACTTGTCCGGACGGCTGCAATGCTCCAACAAGCCTGCTGGGAACAGTTTGCGTCTATGGCCTTCATCGGTCTGCTGCCGTTCTTTCTCTGGGCAGGGTGGAGCCTCGGCTGTGAGCTGTATGACCGGATGGCCTCCGTCCTCGGGTGGCTCGTAGTACTGGGCATCGTGTTCTGTGTACTGGGGCTGGCCGGACAGCTGCAATGGCAGGTGCTCGTGACAGGTGAGACGGCACATTCGTTTGTGCTTCCGGATGCATCTTTTTACCCGGAATATTTCTCCTTTCCGCTTCTCTGTAGGAGCAAAAATAATGCGAAGATCAGCAAAAAGCCTGTCGTGTGGCTTCCAATCATTGCCGCCGTCATTTCATCGGGTTATGCGCTGGGGCTGGCCCTTCTTTTCGGCGCACCGCAGGCTTACCCGGGCTATGAGCTGCTGCGGGCGTGGAGCTTCGGCGGCATCTCCCGCTTTGATGCCGCGTTCCTGCTCCTCTGGCTGGCGGCGGCGATCTTCCGCTTCGGCTTTATCGTCCGTGCCGTCCGGCTGCTCTGTGAGCGCCTTGCCGAAGGGCCTGTAAATGCGGAGGCTGCACGATGACCCGCCGGGGCTGGCTGCGGCTGATGGCCGCAGGCGTCCTTGTCGTCTGGCTCTGCCTCTTTTTGCATTGGGACAACACTGAAAAAAGCATGATACGCGCCCTTCTCGTCGAGACCAGCGGCGACAGCTGGACAGTGGGTCTGCTGTACCAGTTCCCGGAAGCCTCCGCCGATTCCTCTGAGGCCAAAGCCGCTATCCGTCTCTGTATGGGCCAAGGCCCCGAGCTTTCTTCTGCCATTTCTGCCGCCGAGGAAGCCCTGCCCCAGCGGGCGGACTGGCGGCTCTGCGAATACCTTCTGGCCGGGCAGGATTCGGTGCGACAGACGCTGTCTGCCTGTGAAGAACTGTTTCTCCATCGACCCTACGGGCGGCTGGCGTCCCGGGTGTTCGGGGGAAGCTTTTCGGTAGAGACACTGAAAGAGCGGGCCGATGGATCAGACGTCCTGCCTGAAAATCTCCTGCAATGCGTCAAAAACGCTGCCCCGGCCGCGCCAAGGCTCTATGAGCAGAGCAGCGGCTTCATCCTGCCTGTCGTGGAGCTGGAAGACGAGGATGCACATTACAGGCCCGAAGCCCTCATCATCACCCCGGAACAGACCGGCCAGCTGACCGAATCCCAGACGGAAATGGCACTCTTATTGCAGGGCAAAAGCTGGACGGATACAGGGGAGCATCGCTTTGCACTGGAAGCCGGGCCGCTCCGCCTGCGCCGGGCCTTTTGCGGCGTGGAGTGGGAAGGGGAGAGCTTCCTTCTCCGGGTGAACGCGCTCTCACGCAATAATGCCCTGCCCGCCGACGCCGAAGCAGAACTGGAAGCTCTCTGTGCGGACACCGTCCGCCGCTGCTGGACGCTGGGGCTGGACATCTCTGGACTCGGTGCGCATCAGGCACTGCGTGACGGTCACTTTGCGCTCACAACCAAAAACGTCTGCCCGGAAATTCGGGCAGACGTGAAGCTCATGAAATGTTAAGAAGCCGTTTCGAAGATCACGGTGATGGTGGTACCCTCGTCCACAACGCTGTCCAGCTTGATGCGGGCATTGTGGATGCGGGCGATGTGTTTGACGATAGCCAGACCCAGACCGGTGCCGCCGGTGGCTTTGCTGCGGCTCTTGTCCACCCGGTAGAAGCGCTCGAACACGCTGGTCTGCGCCTCTTTCGGGATGCCGATGCCGTTGTCCTTCACGGTCAGGGTGCAGTGACCGTCCCGGGTGCAGGCCGTGATGATCTGGACTTTTCCGCCAGGGCGGTTGTAGCGGATGGCGTTGTCGCAGAGGTTCTGGCACAGCTCATCCAGCAGACTGCGGCTGCCTGCCACAGGGGCGCTCTCGCCAAGGTAGGTCAGGGAGATATAGGAGCGCCGGGCGTTGACCTTCTGGCGCTCCACGCACTCGCGGGCCACATCCAACAGATCGACCGTTTCCATTGCAGGCGCAGCACCCGTCTCGCTCACATTGTCGAGGTGGGAGAGCTGCAGAATATCGTTGACCAGCTGTATCATCCGGCTGGCCTCTACATGGATCTTGCGGGCAAAATCCGGCGTATCCGCGGGTTTTGCAATGCCGGTCTCGATGAGCTCTGCATAACCGGAGATGCTGGTCAGAGGCGTTTTCAGCTCGTGGCTGACATTGGCCGTGAACTCCTGCCGCATTTTCTCGTTATTTTCCCGCAGCATCCGGTCGGAGTGGATGCTCTCAGCAAAGGGGATAAGCTCCTTGTAGGGGACATTCTCCTGGATGTGGTCGAGGTCATCGGTCATCTTGAGCACAGGCTGGACAAGGCTCTTGGTCAGCAGTCCGGCAATGATGGCGGCTGCGCCCATCATCAGGAAACAGCTCAGCACGATGGCAGGCAGAGCGGCGTCATAAATGGACCAGATCGTCTCAGAGTCCTGCGCCACCCGGAGGATGTCTCCGTTCGTCAGCAGCATGGCGTAATAATAAGTCTCATAGCCCAGCGTCTGGGAGTCGCGGCAGTCGCGGCCCACACCGCTCTTCATGGCCTGTTGTATCTCGGGGCGGCTCAGATGGTTCTCCATCGGCTGGTTGGTGGCCGACTCAAAGAGCACACTGCCGTCCGAGGCGATGAGAGTGATGCGCAGCGAGCCGTCCACATAAGTTTCCAGCTGGCTGGGGGCGTCCACCTGCGCACAGCCGGCAGCCACAAGGTCGGCTTCCCGCTCAAGGGCTGTCCAGGCCTGCTCCCGGAACGCCTTGTGGAACACAAAGATGCAGAGCGCAGCGGTACACGCCAGCCCCGCAAAGCCCATCAGAAACAGCAGATAGCTTATTTTTTCTTCCATGCTGCGTGGTTTCATTGCTCGAGCTCCTCCTCGCTGTCCGTCAGCTTGTAGCCCACTTTCCGTACTGTGCAGATGTACTTTCCGGCGTCGCCCAGCTTTTTGCGCAGGGTGCGGATGTGCATATCCACGGTCCGGCTCTCCACCGAGATGTCAGTACCCCACACCACCTGCAAAATGGTCTCGCGGGTGACGACAAGGTTGGTGTTTTCCAGCAGCAGGCGGAGCAGGCTGTATTCTTTGTAGGTCAGCTCCACCGGTGCGCCGCTGACGGTGACGCTGTGGCGGGCATTGTCCAGCAGGATCTCCCGGAAGCTGTAGATGTTGGGCCGTGCCTCGGGCTCTGCCCGGCGGAGGGCCGCCCGCACCCGGCTCAGGAACTCCATGATGCCGAAAGGTTTGGTGATGTAGTCGTCTGCGCCGCAGTCGAGGCCGCGCACGGTGTCCAGCTCGCTGGACTTGGCCGTTATCATGATGATGGGCAGACGCCGCAGGGAAGGGGCGGCGCGGAGCTTTTTCAGGATGGAGAAGCCGTCCTCACCGGGGAGCATCACGTCCAGAATGACCAGTTCCGGCGGCGTGGTGTGGACGGCCTGCCAGAAGGGCTCCGAGGACTCGAAGCCCACGGCCTCGTAGCCGTTGGACTGTAATGCATACTGCTCTAATTCACGGATGGCTGAATCGTCTTCTACGATATAGATCATGCCTGTTTGTCCTCCGTTTCGGTGACGTTTTCGTCGGGGAAGAGATAGCGCTCACGGTAGCGGTTCAGGCGGCGCTGGAACTGCTCGCTCTCCTTGGTGGAGGCATGGCCGCTGCGCAGGTCGTTGAGGTAGGCGTGGGTGTCGAAGCTGTCCTGTGCCACCTCGATCTGGGCAACTGCCACGTTGCTGCAGTGGTCGCAGACGCGCTCGTAGTTGGTCAGCAGGTCTTCCAGCACGAAGCCATACTCGATGGAACAGCTGCCGGCCTGCAGGCGGGCGACGTGCCGTGCCTTGATGGCACGCACCAGCTCGTCCACGACGGTCTCCAGAGGCTCGACCTTGCTTGCCAGATGCAGGTCATCCTTGCGGAAGGCGTCGGTGGTGCGGTTCAGCACGTCCTGCACGGCGTCCTCAAGCACCTGCAGCTCTTCGCGGGCGTCGGTGGAGAAGTTGATCTCCTTGGTGTGCATCTCCTGTGCGGATTCCAGAAGGTTCACGGAATGGTCGCTGATGCGCTCGAAATCGCTGATGGTGTGGAGCAGAGTATTCACGCTCTGGCTGTCCGCATGGTTCAGCTCACGGCTGGACAGCTTGACCAGATAGGTGCCGAGAGCATCTTCGTACTGGTCAACTTTGCTCTCCTCATCCCGGACTTTCTGGGCCAGCGTATCATCCCAGGTGTGGGTCAGGCTCATGGCCTGCATGACGCCCACACGGGCCAGCTCGGCCATGTCAGCAGTAGCAGAGTGGGCGCGGGCCACGGCCACAGCCGGGGTGTTCAGCAGACGCTCGTCCAGCAGAGCAAAGCTCTCTTTTTCGGCGTCGTCGGGGATGGTGAGGATGGCCAGCTTTTCCAGACCATTTGCGAAGGGGAGAAGGATGAGGGTGGCCGCGATGTTGAAGGCGGAGTGGACCACAGCAATGCCCCAGGCGGCGATGGTCTCGTTCACAAAATCAAAGTGGACCACGGCGTTCAGACCGTAGAAACCGGCCAGAAAGACCGTGACACCGATGATGTTGAAGTAGAGGTGGACCATGGCGGCACGGCGGGCATTCTTATTTGCGCCCACAGAAGAAATCAGCGCGGTGACACAGGTGCCGATATTCTGACCCATGATGATGGGGATAGCGCTGCCGTAGGTGATGACGCCGGTGGCGCTCAGTGCCTGCAGGATGCCGACGCTGGCGCTGGAACTCTGGATGATGCCGGTGACCAGTGCGCCCACCAGAACGCCGAGGATGGGATTGGAGAAGCGGACGAAGAGGTTGGTGAACCATGCCTCACCCTGCAGGGGCTCGACGGCATTGGACATGGTAGTCATGCCGGTCATCAGGATGGCAAAGCCGATGAGGATGGTGCCGATGCCCTTTTTCTTCTCATTCTTGCCCATATAGAGCAGGATGCCGATGAAGGCGAGAATGGGGCTGAAGGAGGTGGGCTTGAGCATTTGGATCCAGATGCTGTCACCCTGCAGGCCGGAAAGGCTCAGCAGCCAGCTGGTAACAGTGGTACCCACATTGCTGCCCATGATGATGCCGATGGCCTGATGCAGCTCCATGATGCCGCTGTTGACGAAGCCGACCACCATGACGGTGGTAGCACTGGAACTCTGGATGATGGCGGTCACGCACAGACCGAGAAAGAAGCCCTTGAGGGGGTTATCCGTCAGCTTGCTCAGGATCTTCTGCAGATGGCCGCCGGCCTGTTTCTCAAGGGCTTTGCCCATGATGTCCATGCCGAACAGGAACAGAGCCAGACCGCCCAGCAGAGAAAAGACATTGAATAGAGTCATGTTTTACTCCTCACTTGTTGAAGCTTGCGTTTGTACATCGACAGCGGCCGTAGAGGACCCGTGCAGGAGCATGTCTCAGCTTTTTACACGACCTGCACTGGATTTCACCGGTCCTATCCCTGATTATGAGTATACGAGCGGAATGTAAAATCGGAAACCGGCGAAATGTAAAACTCATGTAAAGTAAACTCTATCCCTGCCTCCTATTATATGGTTTTGGCCCCCGGATGCAAGCGCTGGCGCAAAACCAGAAAAGATTCCTGAAAGAATTGTTGTTTTTGCTGTCCGTCTCGATTATAATATAAGGAAGGATAAACTGTGCTGCCTTTTGGTATGGCAGAGCACAGAGGATGCAGGAGGAAAAACGAATGGGGAATTTCGCTGTTTCGCTCAAGCGGCTGGTCGAGAAGGTCAGCCTCGAGGTTATCTATACGCCCTGCGATCTGGACAAGATCAGCGTCGAGATCGCAGAAGTCAACCGTCCCGGTCTGTTTCTGGCCGGTTACTACGATTATTTCGATAAGCTGCGCTTACAGATCATGGGCCTTGCGGAGATGAACTTTCTGGCCGGTCTTACGCCGGAAAAGCGCCGTGAGCGCCTCGACCAGCTGTTCCGCCAGCAGCCTCCGGCCGTCATCCTCTGCCGCAACGAGGAGCTGGAACCCTTCCCGGAGATGCAGGAGCTTGCAAAGCAGCACGGGGTAGCCCTGCTGCGCTCCAACGAGACGACCTGCACCATGATGGGCAGCCTCATCAGCATGCTGAACCTTGAACTGGCTCCCCGCATCACCCGCCACGGCGTGCTGGTGGAAGTTTACGGTGAAGGCATCCTCATTCTCGGCGACAGCGGCATCGGCAAGAGCGAGCTGGCCATCGAGCTGGTCAAGCGCGGTCACCGCCTCGTCGCCGACGATGCCGTGGAGCTGCGCAAGGTCTCCAACCGTCAGATCATGGGTACTGCGCCGGAAAACATCCGCCACTTCATTGAGCTGCGCGGCATCGGCATCGTCAATGTGGCCCGCGTGTTCGGTGTGGGCGCGGTCAAGGTGAGTGAAAGCCTCGACCTCGTCGTCCAGCTGGAAGCATGGGACCCCACCAAAAACTATCAGCGCACCGGCTTGGAAAGCGAGTATTATGACATTCTGGGCGTCAAAATCCCCAGCACCATCATCCCCGTTTCGCCCGGACGCAACCTCGCAGTCGTGCTGGAAACGGCGGCTATCAATAACCGCCAGAAGAAGATGGGCTATAACGCCGCCAAGGAGCTGCTCATCCGTCTGGGCCTGAACGACACGATGGACTGATTTTCTACCGATAGAGGAAGAACGAATGGAACGATTGAAACAGGCTTTGTCCGCTGCGGGCATTGCATACAAAGAAAATGAGCCGCTCAGCGCGCACTGCACTTTCCGCATCGGCGGCCCGGCAGATGTCTTTATCCTGCCGGAAAATGAAGCGCAGCTCTGCGCCGCCATCAAGCTGGCGAAGGAAGCGAACGTCAAATATTATCTGCTGGGCAACGGCAGCAACATCCTGTTTGAGGATGCGGGCTACCGGGGAGCTGTCATCAATGTATCGGCCATGAAGAGCGCGATCGGCATTCTTGAAAACATCTGTTTCCCGGGCAAAGACCCATCCCTGACTTACGATGCTGTCGTTGTCGGTGCAGACAAGATGCTCTCGTCGCTCTGCATGACGGCGCTGGAAAACAGCCTCACCGGTCTTGAGTTTGCCTACGGCATCCCGGGTACGGTGGGCGGTGCTGTCTACATGAACGCCGGAGCTTACGGCGGCGAGATGAAGGACGTGCTGGTCTCCGTGCGGTATCTGACCGCAGAAGGGGAGAGCGTTGAGGTACCGGCAGAACAGCTCGACCTCAGCTACCGCCACAGCATTTTCGAAGAAAACGGCGGCTGCATCCTCTCGGCAAAGTTCCACCTCGCAAGAGGCAATGCCGCCGACATCCGCTCCAGGATGGACGACCTGATGGCCCGCCGCAAAGACAAACAGCCTCTCGACAAGCCCAGCGCCGGCAGCACCTTCAAGCGGCCGGTGGGCGCATTTGCGGCGGCCCTTATCGACCAGTGCGGTCTGCGGGGCTACCGCCATGGCGGCGCAGCCGTCAGTGATAAGCACTGCGGCTTTGTGGTCAATCTGGGTGGAGCGACCTGTGCAGATGTGCTGGCTCTGTGCGATGAGGTGCGCGCCATCGTGAAAGAAAAGACCGGCTATGACCTCGAAAAAGAAATTCGTGTGGTGGAAGCATAAAAGAAAGAGGCGTGCAAAATGAATCTTCTCATCGTCAGCGGCCTTTCCGGTGCAGGCAAATCTGTCGCCATGAATGCGCTGGAAGACATCGGCTTTTTCTGCATTGATAACATCCCGGCGGCACTGCTGCCCAGCATCACGGCGTTTTCGAAAGCGGGTGACAACCAGCTCAAGCGGGTGGCTCTCTGTATGGACATCCGCGGCTGCCGCACGCCGGAAGAAATCGAAGAAGCTCTTTCTCAGCTGGACGCGCAGGGGATAGAATATGAGATCTTGTTCCTTGATGCCCCGGACGATGTGCTGATGCGCCGCTACAGTGAGACGCGCCGCCGCCATCCGATGAGCATTTCCGACGGCCTTTCCACCCGGGAAGCCTTCCGCAGGGAGCGCGAGATCTTGCAGCCCCTCAAAGACCGGGCAGACTACACCATCAACACTGGATTGCTCTCGACTTCTCAGAACAAAGAGCGCATCTGCAACCTGTTCAACCAGAACGGCGGCGCGAAGAGCGCCATGCGTCTGACGGTCATGTCCTTCGGCTTCAAGTTCGGCATCCCGCCGGAGGCGGACCTTGTTTTGGATGTCCGCTGTCTGCCCAACCCTTTTTATGTCCCGGAACTGAAGCATAAAACGGGTCTTGATGAAGAGGTCGTCGATTTTGTCATGAGCCACCCGGAGGCGCAGGAGCTTTTGAAGCGCTATGAATCGTTTCTGGAATATGCTCTTCCGCTCTACGTCAAGGAAGGCAAAAGCCAGCTCACCATCGCAGTGGGCTGCACCGGCGGCAAGCATCGCTCCATCACATTTGCGCGGAAAATCGCGGAATACTGCGAAAAGCTTGGCTACAAGCCCGGCATCCAGCACCGCGATTCTGTCCGTTGAAAGGATAAACACATCATGAGTTTTGCATCCCAGGCAAGGGAGGAGATCGCCCGGCGCAGTCTGCAGAAGGACTGCTGCGTCCGCGCTGCCGCCTATGGAATTGCCTGCTTCGCCAAGTACTTCGACGCCAGCGGGCTGGTGCTGCAGACGGAACAGGAGCTGACGACGCAGGTGGCTTCCCAGCTGTTTGCGCGCTGCGGCGTACAGGGCGACATCATCGAGAAGCAGCGTCCCAGCGGGGTGGTCTATGAGTTCAGCATCCGCGCACCGGAGCAGGTGGCGCGGATGCACGAGCTTTTCGGCACCACCGGCACCGAGACGAGCCTGCAGATAGACCCCGGACTGATTCGCTGCCAGACGTGCGTCAGCGCGTACATCGGGGCAGCTTTTTTGTGCAGCGGCACGGTCACTGACCCGCAAAAGGAGTATAACATCGAGTTTCTCACCAGCCGCACGAACCTTGCGCGCGACTTCGAAGCCCTGCTGGCGGAGCACGAGTTTGCGCCCCACCGCACCCGCCGCAACGGCGTGAACCTTGTTTACGTCAAGAGCTGCGACAACGTGGAGCGCATCCTTTCCTTTATGGGAGCGGCGGAGGCATCGGCCCAGCTCAGCGCCCAGAAGGCTGTCAAGCAGATGCGCAACCAAATCAACCGCCACACCAACTGTGACACCGCAAACCTGGGCAAGACGGCCCGTGCCAACGCCCAGACTCTCAAAGCCATCCGCTTTCTGGAAGAGCAGGGGGCGCTGGAAACGCTGCCCGAGGCGCTGCAGCAGGCAGCAGCCCGGCGGCTGGAATATCCTGATCTATCGCTGGCGGCGCTCTGCGGGTGCTTTGACCCGCCCATGAGCAAATCGGGCCTTTCTCACCGGATGAAAAAGCTGGAAGCGCTGGCCGACGCCCTGCGTCAGCGGCTCGAAGAACACACTGAAACAGAGGAGGCAGGAGCATGAGCGATGTGACCGAAGGGAACCGTCAGGGGAGAGACTTCGTTCATCTCCACATCCATACCGAATACAGCCTGCTGGACGGTGCCTGCCGTATCGACCAGCTCATGGACCGCGTCAAGGAGTGCGGCCAGAATGCCATCGCCATCACGGACCACGGCGTCATGTACGGCTGTGTCCAGTTCTATAAGGCCGCAAAAAAGGCAGGCATCAAGCCCATCATCGGCTGCGAAGTCTATGTGGCCACCCGCACCCGTTTCGATAAAGTGAACAAAATCGACGGCAACAACCATCTTATCCTGCTCTGCAAGAATGAGACAGGCTATAAAAACCTTATCAAGATGGTGTCCGCTGCCTTCGTGGAGGGCTTTTATTCCAAGCCCCGTGTAGACAAGCAGCTTCTCGAGCAGTATCACGAGGGGCTTATCTGCCTGTCTGCCTGCCTCGCAGGCGAGATCCCGCAAGCCATTCTGGCGGGAGACTACGAGAGGGCAAAGTCCACGGCCCTGTGGTATCAGGAACTGTTCGGCAAGGGCAATTACTACATCGAACTGCAGGACCACGGCCTCGAAGAGGATACGATTGTCCTGCCCCAGCTTATCAAACTGGCGCGGGAGACCGGCATCCCGATGGCAGCCACCAACGACTCCCACTATCTGCGGAAGGATGACGCCAAGATGCAGAGCATCCTGCTCTGCATCCAGACCGGCAAGACCATTCAGGACGCTGACCGGATGGAGTTCCAGACCGACGAATTCTACGTCAAAACGACAGATGAAATGTATGAGTTGTTCGCAATGGTGCCGGAAGCCTGCGCCAACACCCAGAAAATTGCGGACCAGTGCAATTTTGACTTCGACTTTGGACACACCAAAATTCCATATTACAAAGCCCCGAACGGGATGGACAATCAGGAGTTCTTCGAGAAACTCTGCTGGGATGGCCTCGAGCGCCGCTACGGCCCGGACGTCCCACAGTCCAATAAGGACCGCCTGACCTATGAGATCGGCGTGGTCAAGTCGATGGGCTATACCAACTACTACCTCATTGTCTGGGATTATATCAACTACGCCAAGAGTCAGGGCATTCCGGTAGGCCCGGGCCGTGGCTCCGGCGCGGGCAGCATCGCGGCTTACTGTGTAGGCATCACCGACATCGACCCCATCCGCTACAACCTCATCTTCGAGCGATTCCTGAACCCCGAGCGTGTCAGTATGCCCGATTTTGACGTCGATTTCTGCTATGAGCGCCGTCAGGAGGTCATCGACTACGTCAACCGGAAGTACGGCGCAGACCATGTAGCCCAGATCGTCACCTTTGGCACCATGGCTGCCCGCAACGCTATCCGCGATGTGGGCCGCGTGATGGGTATGCCCTATCAGAGCGTGGATGTGGTGGCAAAGCAGGTGCCGATGGAGCTGAAAATGACGCTAAAACGCGCCTTGGAGGTCTCGCCGGAGCTGAAGCGGATGTACGACAGCGACCCGCAGGTCACAGAACTTATCGACACTGCGCTGAAAGTTGAAGGAATGCCCCGCCACGCCTCCACCCATGCGGCCGGCGTCGTCATTACCCCGGAACCGACAGACTATTATCTGCCCCTGGCCACCAACGACGGCCTGCCTGTCACCCAGTTCAATATGACCGAGATCGAAGAGCTGGGCCTGCTGAAAATGGACTTCCTCGGCCTGCGCACCCTGACGGTCATCCGGGACGCGGAGGCTGCCATCCAGAAAAAAGACCCGTCCTTCTCCATCCGAAAGCTGGATTATGACGATGCAGCGACTTATAAGATGCTGGGTCAGGGTGAAACGGAGGGCGTGTTCCAGCTCGAATCCTCGGGCATGAAACAGGTCCTCGTGGGTCTGCAGCCGCAGAACCTTGAAGATGTCATCGCTCTTATCAGTCTTTACCGCCCCGGCCCGATGGACTCCATCCCGACCTACCTGCGCAACCGCCACGAGCCGGATAAGATCAGCTATAAGACCCCACAGCTGGCCCATATCCTCGACGTCACCAACGGCTGTATCGTCTACCAGGAACAGGTCATGCAGATATTCCGTGAGCTGGCCGGTTTCTCGTTCGGACAGGCTGATAACGTCCGCCGTGCCATGAGTAAAAAGAAGCACGCGGTGATGGAGGCAGAACGTGAGCATTTTGTCCATGGCTGCACCGAGCCGGGCCACGAATGCCCGGGCTGTGTCGCCAATGGCATCTCCGAGAAAGTCGCCAACGAGATCTACGATGAAATGTCGAGTTTTGCGTCCTACGCCTTCAATAAAAGCCATGCTGCCTGCTACGCTTATGTCGCATTCCAGACGGCTTATCTCAAGTGTCATTACCCCAGCGAGTTTATGGCCGCATTGCTCACCAGTGTGCTTGACAATACCGACAAAGTCATCGAGTATTCGGGCGAGTGCGCCCGCCTGGGCATCAAGGTGCTTCCGCCGGACGTCAATATCTCGAACGGCGGCTTCACGGCGGACAACGGCAAGATCCGTTTCGGCCTGAATGCGGTCAAGAATGTGGGCCGCAACCTCATCGAGCGAGTCGTGGAAGAGAGAAAAGAGAAGCCATATTCGAGCCTCTATGATTTCTGTAAGCGGATGCACGGCACTGAGCTGAACCGCCGGGCCGTGGAATGCCTGATCAAGGCGGGTGCCTTCGACAGTATGGGCGTCAACCGCCACAGCCTTGTGGAAGCCGTGGACGGCATCATCAAGAGCGTGGAGAGCGACTCCCGCCGCAATCTCGAGGGACAGCTGGACCTGTTCTCGGTGATGAGCGGCGAATCTCAGACCGCCGACACCGACAGCTACGAGATAAAGCCCTTCCCGGAGTACAGCCACACCGAACTGCTCCAGCAGGAGAAAGAGGTCAGCGGCCTCTATCTGTCCGGCCACCCGCTGGACGCCTATCGGGAACAGTCGGCACGCTTTGCGTCCAACAGCATCAAGGAGCTCACCGGCGAGGATGCCCACAAGCTGGACGGCAATCATGTCCGTATCGTGTGTACCATCGTCAAAAACCGGATGATGACCACCAAGTCCAACACGATGATGGCCTTCACCAGCGTGGAGGACCTGACCGGTACGATGGAGGTCATCGTCTTCCCACGGGTACTGGATACTTTCCGCGATGCGCTCAAGGAAAATGCCGTCGTGGTCATCGAGGGACGCCTCTCTGTGCGTGAAGATGAGCCTTCCAAGCTGATGGCTGAGAGCATCTCGCCCATCGAGGGCTATGACCCCAACCGCCCGCAGGCCAACCGCCCCAACCTCATGCGGGATGCCGCCCAGCGGCTCTATGTCCGCCTGCCATCCCGCAGCTGCCCCGAATATGCAAAGGTCATCAATCTCCTTGAGATATTCGACGGCGATATGCCCGTCATTTTCTATCTCGAGGATGTCAAGCAGAAGCTCGCCGCGCCCCGGAGACTCTATGCTTCGGGCCATCCACTGCTGCTCCAGGAGCTGAAACGTCTGCTTGGTGAACGCAATGTCGCAACAAAATGACATTTCTGTGCATCAATCATTATTCCCGCGCTGTTTTCAAATGATTAACTTTGTGATATACTTGTCTAAGGCAAGCCATAGCAAATATGTTGCATCGAGTCGGGCCGCATCTGTGGAAGAAGGGGATGCGCGCGCCCCGAGTGGTATGTGAAGAAACAAATTGGAGGGAATCTCTCTATGGAAAAGCAAATCAAGACGATCGGTGTTCTCACCAGCGGCGGCGATGCCCCCGGCATGAACGCAGCTGTCCGTGCCGTGGTCCGTACCGGCCTGCACAAGGGCTTCCGCATGATCGGCATCCAGCGCGGCTATAACGGTCTGCTGAACGGCGAGTGCTTCGAAATGAACCTGCGCAGTGTCTCGAACATCATCTCTGCCGGCGGCACCATCCTCTACACCGCACGCTGCCTTGAGTTCAAGACCAAAGAGGGCCAGGATAAGGGCGCAGCCAAGTGCCGTGAGCTGGGCATCGACGCGCTGGTGGTCATCGGCGGCGACGGTTCTTACCGCGGCGCCCGTGAGCTGGCCCACCGCGGCATCCCGATGATCGGCCTGCCCGGCACCATCGACAACGATATTGCCTGCACCGACTACACCATCGGTTACGATACCGCTATGAACACTGCGCTGGAGATGATCGACAAGCTGCGCGACACCACCCAGAGCCATGACCGCTGCAGCGTCGTCGAGGTCATGGGCCGCAACGCTGGTTACATTGCTCTGAACGTCGCCATCGCCTCCGGCGCTATGGCCGTGCTGCTGCCCGAGAAGGAGTTCGATATGCAGCGCGACATCCTCGATAAGATCGTCGAGACTCAGCGCACCGGCAAGCGCCACTTCATCGTCATCGTGGCCGAGGGCATCGGCCATTCCCAGGAGATCGCCAACGAGATCCAGGCCCGCACCGGTATCGACACCCGTGCCACCATTCTGGGCCATGTCCAGCGCGGCGGCTCTCCCACGCTGCGTGACCGTGTGAACGCTTCTGCTATGGGCTACCACGCCGTCTGCCTGCTCGAGCAGGGCAAGTATAACCGCATCGTCGGCATGAAGGGTGAGGATCTGGTGGATTACCCCGTAGATGAGGCCCTCGAGATGACCAAGAGCATCGACCCGGTCCTCGTGGACGTGTGCAATACGATCTCGATTTGAGTTTTTGAACATAGCGCAGAGCTGTATTTCTCAGTAAAAGGGGGAACGCAGCTCTGCTTTTTTGTTTACGAAAAACACCGTTTTGTGGTATACTATCGCAAGAGAATCAAGACGCGGCGCTCTGTCCCGCGTCAGGCAGGAGAGTGGAACTGTGGAACTGGAACAAGCCAAGAAGCGCGTAGAGGAACTGCGCACTGTGATCGAGAAGAATAACCGCCTTTATTACGACCAGGACGCCCCCGAACTGGAGGACTTTGAATACGACGCCCTGACGCGGGAATTGAAGGAGCTGGAAGCGCAGTACCCGGAGCTGGTCACTCCAGCTTCGCCCACCCAGCATGTCGGCGGCACCCCCAGCGGACGCTTCGCAAAAGTGACACATGTCGTCAAGATGGAAAGCTTGCTGGATGCATTTTCCTACGATGAACTGCGTGATTTCGACCGCAGAGTGCGTGACGCGGGCATCGAGCCGGAGTATGTCGTCGAAATCAAAATCGACGGTCTTTCTTGCAGCCTTGAGTACGAGAACGGTGAACTGGTTCGTGCTTCTACCCGCGGCGATGGTGTCGTGGGCGAGGACGTCACCGCCAATGTCCGGGCTATCAAAAAGATACCGAAGAAGCTGAAGAATGCCCCTGAGTTTCTCGAGGTGCGCGGCGAAGTTTATATGCCCCATGAGGCGTTCCAGCACCTCTGCGCCGAGCAGGAATTGCAGGGCGCGGCACCCTTCAAGAATCCCCGCAACGCCGCCGCCGGTTCGCTGCGCCAGAAGGACGCCAAGATCACCGGGAGCCGCGGCCTTTCGATTTTTGTTTTCAACGTCCAGCAGGTGCGTGGCAAAGAGCTGACTACCCACGCGGAAAGCCTCGATTACCTCAAAAGTCTCGGCCTGCCGGTCTCTCCCCGCTACCACATCGTCCACGACATTGAGGACGCGATCAAGGAAATCGAGCAGATCGGGCAGAACCGCTCAAAGCTCGATTTCGACATGGATGGTGCGGTCATCAAGGTCAATCACTTCGCCCAGCGCGATCTGATGGGTTCTACCAACAAGTTCCCCCGCTGGGCCATCGCCTTCAAGTACCCGCCCGAAGTCAAAGAGACGATCTTGCGCAGCATCGAGGTCGCTGTGGGCCGCACCGGTGTGCTGACCCCGACGGCCTGCTTCGACCCGGTCTTCCTCGCCGGTACGACGGTGGCCCGCGCGACCCTCCACAACGAGGATTTCATCCGCCAGTTCGGCCTCTGCATCGGCGATACCATTCAGGTGCGGAAAGCCGGCGACATCATCCCGGAGGTCATCGGCGTCGTCCATCACCCGGAGAACGCAGAGCCTTACCAGATGCCGACAGTCTGTCCGTCCTGCGGCGCACCGGTCGTCCATCTCGAAGACGAAGCTGCCCTGCGCTGTGTCAACCCGGAATGTCCGGCCCAGTCTCTGCGCAACATCATCCATTTTGCTTCCCGCGATGCAATGGACATCGACGGCTTGGGAACTGCCGTAGCGACACAGCTGGTGGAAAAGGACCTCGTCCACTCGGCGGCGGACCTTTATGATTTGACGCTCGAGCAGCTGCTGACACTGGAAAAGTTCAAGGAGAAGAGCGCAGCGAATCTCCTCCACGCCATCGAAAATTCCAAGCAGAACAACCTTGACAAGCTGCTGTTCGGCTTCGGCATCCGCAACATCGGCGACAAGGCCGCTGCATTGCTGGCTGAGCACTTCGGCACACTGGAAGCCATCCGGGAGGCAGATATTGAAAAAATCAGCGAGATCGACGGTTTCGGAGGCGTGATGGGCCAGAGCGTGGTAGAGTTCTTCGCCAAGGACGGCACCACAGACCTTATCCATCGTCTGGCCGACGCCGGGGTGAACATGACCTGGAAGGGCGAACCGAAGGGCGACAAGCTGGCGGGAATGACGCTGGTCGTCACCGGCACCCTCGAGACGCTCTCCCGCAATGAGGCAGAGGCTCTCATCGTCAAAAACGGCGGCAAAGCCAGCGGCTCAGTCTCCAAAAAGACGGCTTACGTTGTGGCCGGCACAGCGGCAGGCTCCAAGCTGACCAAGGCACAGGCCCTCGGCGTACCTGTGCTGACGGAGGAAGAATTCCTTGCCATGCTGCGGGATGAACCGGAAGCTTAAATAGAATCAACTCAAAAGGCTCATGCAGTGGGTGTCCCCGCTGCGTGGGCCTTTTTTGCGTTCTAAAAACTCTGCCGCCGCATACAGTAGGAGCAAGAAACCAAAATGACGAGACAGAAGGAGAAACAAGATGGACGAGTATTACCGCGCTGTTCGGGCTCTGCCTGCATGGCTGGCGCGGCCTTTGAGTGCCCTGCCGCCGGACACTGCAGAACAGGTACATGAGATACGCCTCCGGGTCGGCTGCGGAGTACGGCTGACCATCGGCGGAAAGCCCTGCTGCCCGGCGGAGCTGCCTGCTTTGCAGACGCTCCGGCTGACGCCCTTGCAGATGGAAGAGATATTCGTTACCCTTTGCGGCGGGTCGGTACACAGCCACGAGACGGAAATTGCGGCGGGCTATGTCACGCTCAGCTGCGGGTGCCGCGCCGGGCTGGCCGGACAGTTTTACTGCGCACCGGGGCAGAACGCCGTCTTGCAGGAGCTGCGCTCGGTGAATATCCGCGTTGCCCGGAACCGGGAATTTCCTCTGCCACAGAAACTCCGGGATATTCTGCAGCAGCGATTTATCGGGATGCTCCTGATGGGGGAACCCGACAGCGGCAAAACGACCCTTCTGCGAGGTGTCGCCCGGGAACTTGCAAAACAGAACAGGGCTGTGGCCGTCATCGACGAGCGGAGAGAGATATTCCCCTCGGAGGAAAGCGCGACGCTTCCGCTCGACATCCTCAGCGGCATACCCAAGGGACAGGCGGTGCAGATGGCTCTGCGCACCCTCTCGCCGCAGGTCATCTTGTTGGACGAGCTGGGCGGGATGGACGAGCTTTACGCGCTGGAGCAGGGGCTTTTCAGCGGGGTGGAATTTATTGCCACACTTCATGCCGCCAGCTGGGAAGAAGCTGCCCGCCGTCCGCAGGTGCAGTATCTGCAAAAATGCGGTGCGCTCCATGTGGCAGTGCTTCTGAAAGGCCGCACTGCGCCGGGGCAGCTGAAAGAGGTGCGAGCATCGTGAAAACGCTTCGAGTCGTCTGTGCGCTGTTCTGGCTGGGCTGCGGCTGGTGCGCAGGAGATGCGGCCTGCCAGAATACACGGCAGCATCTGGCGGCGCTGGAAAAGACGCTCTTGCTCTTGCAGCGCGTCCGGCAGGAGATCAGCTATCGTCACACGGACCTCACCCTGCTTTTCCGCAGGCTGGAACAGGAGGGGCTTGCCGCAGGCGAAAGCTTTCAGGCTCTTTGTCCGCCGCCCGGTCTGACGCGCCCGGAACGCGACTGTTTCATCGAGTGCTTCTCGAGCCTTGGCCGGATGGAGGCAGAGCAGGAGTGCCAGCGGCTGGCATTTTATCAGGAGCGTTTCACGCTGTTTTTACAGCAGACGCAGGAACACGCCCGCCCGCAGCTGGAATTGAGTCACAAGCTGGGATTTGCTGCCGGACTGGCGGCGGCCATCCTCTGCCTCTGATGAAAGATAGGGGGAATGTGTATGGACATCGACCTGATTTTCAAGATCGCGGCCATCGGCATCATCGTGGCGGTGCTCAACCAGCTGCTCATCCGCTCAGGCCGGGAAGACCAGGCCATGATGACCACATTGGCGGGGCTGGTGGTGGTGCTGTCCATCCTGGTCAAGCAGATCAGCGTGCTTTTCGTCACCATCAAGTCCCTCTTTGCGCTATGAGCGCCCTCACGATGCTGGGACTTGCGGTGATGGGGGCTGTGCTGTACACCCTGTTCCAGAAAAGCACCCCGGCTTTCGGGCTGTTCGTCTCGATGGGAGCCGCTGTCCTCGTGCTGTGGAAAATCAGCACGGCAGCGCAGACCGTGCTTTCCGGGCTGACAAAACTGGAACAGCGGGCAGGCGGCGACGCCTTTTCCTGTCTGCTGCGGTGTACAGGTGTCATCCTGCTGGCCGATTACGCCCACTCGCTCTGCGAGGAGGCGGGGGCTGAATCGCTGGCGTGGTGTACGGCACTGGCCGGACGGGTGATGGTGCTTGCGGCAGCGTGGCCCCTGCTGGAAGAGATCGGCCAGAAGATAGGGAGCATCGCAGGATGAAAAGAGACAAGCTTTTCCGTTTGAGTCTGGCAATACTGTTCTTGTGGACGAGCCTTGCACTCGCGGCCCCGGCGGCGATGGCCGCTTCGAGCACAGCTCTGCCGGGCAGTTCTCTCTGGGAGCCCTATTTGCAGCAGAGCCGCATCGACCTCGAAAAGGCGGCATCCTCACCGTGGGAAACACTGAAAAGCTTTCTGCCTCAGTCCTTCGGCGCACTGGTGCGCCAGACAGCAAGTCGCTATACGTCAGTGCTCCTGTTCCTGACGCTGACGGCGGTGCTGGGGCTTCTTGCCGGGGAATGCACCGATGGGACATTGCTGGATCTGGTGGCGGCAGGCGGCTGCGGCGTCCTGCTCTGGGGGAGTCTGCTGGAAGAAGCCCAGAAACTTTGTGAGCAGGTGGAGAGCTGGCGCAGCTTTCTGTTGGGGTTCCTTCCCGTCTATGCCGGTGTCCTCACGATGGGAGGGGAAGGAGCGGCAGGCAGTGCGGCCAGCGGAGCGCTGCTGACGGCACTCTGCTTTCTGGCTCAGCTGGCAGCGGCCTTCGTTCAGCCGCTGCTCCACTGCTATCTGATGCTCAGCATGGCCTGCTGCGTCAGCTCTGAACCAGCCCTCGGCATTTTCTGCAAAGGCGCCGGCAGTGCGCTCCGTCAGGCGCTGGGCTGGGCCGGAAAAATTCTGGTGGCTCTGCTGGGCCTGCAGAGGGCTGCGGCATTCCAGCTGGACCGCTTTTCGCTCCGTACCGGCCAGCTTTTGGCGGGGAGCGTTCCCATCATCGGGCAGACTCTCAGCAGTGCATCGGAATCCATCCTCGCGGGGATACAGCTCCTCAAGAGCGGGCTGGGGCTGGCAGCTCTGTCGGTGCTGGGTGCGGAGTTCGTGCCGCTCTATCTGGGACTGATGATACAGCTGGCTCTTCTGATGGGATGCAGCCTGCTCTGCAGTCTCACTGGCATCTCCCGCTGCCGCGCATTATTCGACTGTTTTGCCGAGGCAGTGCGCTGTATGGCAGCGGTGGTGGCGCTTTTCTTCGGGCTGGCGGCGGCAGGGGTGGCCCTGCTGTTCATCGTAGGAGGTGGTTCATGATGCAGGCACTGGAACGGGCAGCAGCAGTCTTCTGTACGGCCTGTATCTGCGCCGAGCTGCTCTCCCGCTTTGTCGGGCAGGGCTGGGGGCAGAAGTGCATAAAAGCGGTGGCGGGGCTATATATTCTAGTAGTCTTTGCGGATGCTCTGCCCGGCGCAAAGGCGCAGTTTGCCGCATTGGAACTGCCGCAGGTGCCGGCGGTCTCGGTAGGCAGTCTGGAAGATGCTGTTCTGGCACAGACGGCAGAAGAACTCTCCCGTACGCTCGAAGAACGCTGTCTCAGCGAGGCGGGTGTTTCGCTCAGGCTGAATATCAGTCTGCGCCGGACCGCTGAGGGCGTGGAAGCGGCTGAGGTACAGATCGTTCCTCGGGACGCCGTCACTGCCTCGCAGAAGCGGGCAATAGAAGCGCTGCTGGAAGGACAGCTTCAGCTGGGACCGGAATGCATCAAATGGAACAGCCCCAGCGGGGAGGATGTGCCATGAACAACAAGTTTTTTTCGCGGCTGAAGGACCTCGCGCAGAAGGAAAACCGCGCCCGGCTGGCGGTCTTGCTGGGCGCGGCGGCCATGCTGCTCATCCTGCTGTCGGAGCTGTTCGCCCCTTCAGGGAAGACCGCCGCAGCAAGTACCGCCCCGGCGGATGACAACGTCTACCGCCAGCAGCTTGAGCAGCAGCTTTCCGACCTCATCGCGCAGGTAGAGGGCGCAGGAAAGACCACCGTGATGATAACACTGGAAAGCGGAGAGGAGACCATCTATGCTCTGGACACGCTCTCGGGACAGACCCAGGAACAACAGACCCATGTGCTGCTGGACGACGGGACCGCGCTGGCACAAACGGTCTGCACCCCCAGAGTGTGCGGGGTGGCCGTGGTGTGCGAGGGCGGGGGAGATGTCCGGGTCGCCGCCAGCATCACCGAGCTGGTGGGGGCGCTGCTGGATGTTCCGTCCAACCGCATCTGCGTAGAGCAGCGCCGGGAATGATTTTTTGCAGCGATGAAATATAAGTTATGCAAGGAGGAGACACAAATGAGAGCTATCACCAAAAACACACGCAGGGTCACAGCGCTGACCCTTGCGGCCGCGCTGGTCGTGGCGGTATACCTTAACTGGCAGTATGCCCGCACCGGCATCGGCGTGGATGAAGAGGCTGTCAACGTCTCGGCGGTGGCTGTGGAGGGTGAGCCTGTGGCGGCACCCGTCACCGACGGGCTGATGACGGAGGCTGAAGCGGTATCCAGTGCCAACAAGAATTATGGGGAGGCCCAGCTCGTCAGCGTGGCCAACGATGCAGGAGCGAAATTCTTTGAGGAAGCCCGTCTCAAGCGCCAGAAAGCTCACGATGAAGCGATGGACACGATCCAGAAGACCCTCAAGACTTCGGGCCTTTCCGCCGAGGAGAAAAAAGGTTATACCCAGCAGCTGACTTCCAACCTCGAAGACCTCAACGCAGAAAATGAGATAGAAACGCTGGTCAAGGCGAAAGGCTTTGCCGACTGCCTCTGCTTTTTGCAGTCCGGCCGGGCTGACCTGACCGTGATGACCTCCGGCGACGCGCTGACGGCAGCACAGGTGGCCCAGATACGGGACATCGTGCTCAGCAAGAGCGAGGTGACTGCGCAGAATATTACTGTGGTGGAAGTGAAGTAAGGTGTTGTATAAAACCAGAGAAAATGGTATAATGACATCAAAGGTTTTGCAAAGGGATCCTCTCTTTGCATGGAACGCATAAAATAAAATGGGCATTCGCTCATTTTGGATGGAGGGCCATAGAATGGATTTACAGAACATGGATCTTAAAGGCGGCAGTCTGCAGATCTCCACAGAGGTCATCGGCAAGATCGCCCGCTGTGCAGCGCTGGAGATCGAGGGTGTGGCAGAAGTGTCCTGCGGCAAGCAGAACCGGAAGGTGAAAGACCTTCTCGAGCGCGCCAACGTCCAGTCGCCCGTTACCGTAGAGATGCGGGACGGCACGGCAGAGATCACTCTGGAAATTGTAGCAGCCTTTGGCGCACGCATCCCGGCTGTGGCCGAAAAGGTGCAGGAAAACGTCAAGTCTGCCGTCCAGAACATGACCAATGTCACGGTCAGCCGCGTTGACCTCGTCATTGCCGGTCTGGCCCCGGCGGCTGAGCCGCAGGCCTGAGCCGAGAAACAAAACGTAAAAGAAAATTGCGGCCGGCCTTCCCGCAAAAGGGAGGGCCTTGCCGCTGTGAGAGGAACATTATGGAAAATATTCTGCCCCGTCGTGAAGCACGCGAAAATGCATTTCTGCTGGCATTTTCTCAGACCTTTGGTGACATTCCCCTGCAGGAGGCTCTGGACAACCACCACGAGTGCGATGAAGAGCATCCGGTGGATGTCTTTGGCCAGCGGCTGCTGCGGGCTTATTATGAGCATTCCGCAGAGGTGGACGACCTCATCAGCGCCCATCTGCGCAACTGGACGATGGAGCGTCTGCCCCGCGTGAGCCTGACGGTGCTCCGTCTGGGTCTGGCCGAGATGCTGTACGGCGACGAGAAAAAGCCTGGCGTCGTCATCAATGAGGCAGTCGAGCTGACCAAAAAGTATGGCGCAGACGAGGATTATCAGTTCGTCAACGGCCTGCTGGGTACGGTGGCACGCGAGCAGGGTCTGGACGCAGAGCCTGAGCAGCTGTGAGCAGCTATACGCTGGGCATCGACACCAGCAATTATGCAACCTCTCTGGCCGTCTTTAATACAGCCGGAGAGGTTGTTTGCGCAAAAAAGCGTTTCCTTCCGGTGAAGGAGGGCCAGCTGGGCCTGCGCCAGAGCGACGCTCTTTTTCATCACACAGTCGCCCTGCCCGAGATGCTGGCAGAACTGGGCAGCGAGTTTGACTTGACCCAAATCAGCGCCGTAGGTGTGTCGGAAAAGCCGCGCCCGGTAGAGGGCAGTTATATGCCCTGTTTTCTGGCGGGTGTCAGCGCTGCCGAGGCGTTCGCGCTGGCCCGGGGCATCCCGCTCGTCCGCACGACCCATCAGCAGGGCCATGCGGCGGCGGCACTGTTTGCGGCCAAGGGTGAAGAGCTCTTCCGCGAGAAAACACTGCTGTTCCACATTTCCGGCGGCACGACCGACCTGCTTCTTTGCGATGAAGTGAAGCATATCGAGACGCTGGGGACCAGCTCCGACCTTTACGCCGGACAGGCTGTGGACCGCGTGGGTGTCAAGCTGGGCTTTGGATTCCCGGCTGGCGTCGAAGTCTCCCGTCTGGCCGCGGAATGTGATGAGACGATAAAACCGAGATCCAGCGTTCGCGGCATGGAATGCAGCCTTTCCGGGCTGGAAAACCAGTGCAATGCTTTGTTGACAGCTGGCAAAAGCCCTGCCTATGTCTGTAAGTACTGCCTGCTCTGCGTGGCAGATACCGTGGTCAAGATGACCAAAGCGGCTCAGAAGGAATATCCCGGGCTTGCTGTGGTCTGTGCAGGCGGCGTCATGAGCAGTGACATTATCCGCAGCTGGGTGCAGCAGCGCCTCCCGCAGGTGTATTTCGTACCCGGCCAGTATTCCAGTGACAACGCCATCGGCGTGTCTATCCTCGCCGCACGGGAGGCCGGGCTATGGCTGAAGTGATCACTGTCTCGGCCCTGAACCAGTATGTCAAGACGTTGCTGGATGCAAATGACATCCTGTTCGATTTGGCGCTGCGGGGCGAGATCGCAAACTTCGTACAGAACGCCCGCAGCGGCCACTGTTATTTTTCTCTCCGGGACGCCAGCGCCAGTGTCAAAGCGGTGATGTTCCGCTCAGATGCGCGGCGGCTGGGCTTCCGCCCGGAAGAGGGCATGAAGGTAGTCGTGCGATGCCGTGCTACTCTTTATGAGCGGGACGGCGCGTTCCAGATCTATGTCAACGAAATGTTCCCGGACGGCATCGGTGCGGCGCAGCTTGCTTTTGAGCAGCTGAAAGCCAAACTCGAGCAGGAGGGACTTTTTGCGGCAGAGCACAAAAAGCCGCTGCCCGCGTATCCCAAATGCATCGGCGTCGTCACCAGCAAGACCGGCGCGGCATTGCAGGACATTCGCAATGTCATTGGTCGGCGCTGGCCTGCGGCAAAACTCCTGCTCTGCCCGGTCAATGTGCAGGGCTTTGAAGCGGCGCAGCAGATTGCAGATGCCATTGGAAAGCTGGACCAAAGCGGCCGGGCAGACGAAATCATCGTAGCCCGGGGCGGCGGCAGCAGGGAAGACCTCTGGGTCTTCAACGCCGAGGTCATCGCCCGGGCGGCCTACCGCTGCAAAGTGCCGCTCATCAGCGCCATCGGGCATGAGATAGACTTTACCATTTTGGACTTTGTGGCGGACCGTCGCGCGCCGACCCCGTCGGCTGCGGCAGAACTAGCCGTGCCGGACCGTGCAGAGCTTCTGCGGGTGCTGTCCCAGCTGGAACAGAGCTGCCAGAATGCGATGCAGAACCGTCTGGATGCAGCGTCTGGTCGTCTGATGATGGCTGAGCAGCAGCTTTCCTATGACATGACCCGTCGGAAATTGACCGGTGGGCAGGCAGAGCTTGCCGTGAAGCAAGAAAAACTTAAGGCCGCAGCACAGAGCTGCATTCAGCAGCGGCAGGCGCAGCTGCGCCACGCCGCTGCGCTGGCCGACTCTCTCAGTCCCTACCGGGTACTGGGGCGCGGCTATGCGATGGTATACGACAGCAAAGGCAGGCTGTGCAGTACAGACGCTCTTGCAGCCGGTGATAAGCTCACCCTGCGCGGTGCAGCGCACACAGCAGAATGTACGGTCACGTCCGTGGAGGAACTGAATGAGAGCACCCAAAAGCTTTGAAGACGGCATGGCCCGTCTGGAAACGATCCTGAGCCAGATGCAGAGCGAAGAGACGACCCTTTCCGAGTCGGTCAAGCTCTATGCAGAAGCGGCTTCGCTGATGGAATACTGCCATGCTGCGCTGGAAAAAGCGTCTCTCCAAATGGAGGAGATCGACGCCGCCCGCAGCGAAAAGGCAGACCCCGAAACAGAAGAATAAAAGCAACCAGCTTGCAGGGAGGAACCATTATGGAGAGCGCAGAGTATAAAAAACAGTATGATGAATATCTGGCCCGTGCAGAAAAGGCATTGAGTCAGGCGTGCGAGCGCTATCTTCCTGAGGGATCTGACGTCTGCCGCGCAGCGCGCTACAGCCTGCTGGGCGGCGGCAAGCGTATTCGCGCTGTGCTGGTGCTGGCCGTGTGTGATATGCTCCACGGCAATGCCGAGGCAGCTGAGCAGTTTGCAGCCGCAGTCGAGATGCTGCACTGCTATTCGCTCATCCACGATGATCTGCCCTGCATGGATAACGACGATATGCGCCGCGGCAAGCCCTCCTGCCACAAGGCATTCGGCGAATCCACCGCGATGCTGGCCGGTGACGTCCTGCTGACCGAGGCTTTCGAGGCAGTCGCCGGTGCGCCTGCTCCCACTTCTGTCTGTGTACACGCGGCACAGGCGCTGGGCGCAGGTGCAGGCAGCCGAGGCATGGTGTACGGTCAGGAACTCGATTTGAAATATGAGGCGCTTGCCGCTACCGAAGAACAGCTCCGTCTCATCCACCGCCACAAGACCGGCGCACTCATCAATGCAGCCATCCAGATGGGCGGTGCTGCAGCACAGGCCGATGAGGTCCAGCGTAAGGCGCTGGAAGCATATGCTTATGGCATCGGTCTCGTGTTCCAGGTCGTGGACGATGTGCTGGACGTGACCGGGACCGCCGAGCAGCTGGGCAAACCCATTGGCAGCGACAGCGAAAACGGCAAAACGACTTTTGCCACCCTGTTCGGCGTTGACGGTGCCATGCGGCTGGCGGAAAAGCTGAATGACGAGACCTGCACAGCGCTGCGCGACGCATTCGGCGAAAAGAGTGCGTTTTTGGAGCAGCTGGCCCGCACACTGCTGAACCGCCGCAGCTGAGCCAGCCGCATTCTGCGCCGAGATCGTCTCGGAGATCACACAGGACTACTTGTCGCAAATGCGCTGCTTTTTGAGACGATGGCTGTGGGATTGCGATAAAATTCAAGAAGGTGAACAAACTATGCAATTTATCAAAGAATTGTTCTCGGTCAACGAGATATTGACCGTTTCCATCGTGAGCTGGTTCGTTGCACAGGTACTCAAGACCATCATCAACTTTATCCTGCTGGGCAAGCTCCAGCTCGAGCGGATGTGGGGCGACGGCGGTATGCCCAGTGCCCACAGCGCGACAGTCTGTGCGATGGTCATTGCCGCAGCCCGCAGCGAGGGAGTCAGCTCGGCTATTTTTGCCGTAGCCAGTGTGGTCGCCATCATCACCATGCACGACGCAATGGGCGTGCGCCACGAGACGGGCGAGCAGGCCAAGGTGCTCAACCAGATGATCGAAGAGTGGATTGACATCAGCGAAAAGAACTCTCCGTTTTTGCAGAATATGCATCTGAAGGAGATGGTCGGCCATACGCCCCTGCAGGTCATGGCCGGCATGGTCGTCGGCATCGTGGTCGGCTGCCTGTATCCCATGCACCTTGTCTAAGCAAAAAACATCAGGAATTTGAAATGGGAGGAGGATCGTCATTTTATGCATCCTTCATTGCTTCAGAATATTTCACAGCCTCGTGACCTGAAGCGCTTGAGCAGCGCGCAGATCCAGCAGCTCTGCGGCGAGATCCGTCAGTTTCTGCTGGACAGCGTATCCAAAACAGGCGGTCATCTTGCTTCCAATCTCGGTGCGGTCGAGTTGACGGTAGCACTTCACCGTGTCTTTGAGACTCCTCAGGACGCTTTCGTGTTTGACGTAGGACATCAGTGCTACACCCATAAGCTCCTGACCGGGCGGTATCAGCGCTTTGGCACCTTGCGGAAGCTGGACGGCCTTTCGGGCTTTCCGAATCCCAATGAGAGCGCCCACGATGCTTTTATCGCCGGACACGGCAATACGGCCCTTTCTGTTGCCATCGGCATCGCATGGGCCAAAAAGCTGAAAGGGGAGCCGGGCCATGTGGTGGCCATCATCGGCGACGGTGCATTCACCGGCGGCATGGTCTACGAGGGGATGAACAATATCGGAAAGCTGGACAATCTCCTGGTCATCCTCAACGACAATAAAATGTCCATTTCCCACAATGTCGGTGCGCTGGCAGGCTATCTGAGCCATCTGCGCACCACGAACGGCTATTTTACGGCCAAGGAAAATGTCAGCAGCTTCCTGAACGGTGTGCCTGTCATCGGAGCGCCCATCAAAAGCGCTCTTCAGAACAGCAAAAAAGCGATCCGCCGGGCCATGTGCCATTCCACGATGTTCGAGGATATGGGTTTTCACTATTTTGGCCTCATCGACGGCCACGACGAGCCGGAACTGGAGCGCATTTTCCAGACCGTTTGTGCTCAGCCCGGGCCGACGCTGCTCCATGTCGTGACGAAGAAAGGCAAGGGCTATGCGCCTGCTGAGTCGAACCCCGGCAATTACCATGGCGTTTCCAGGTTCGACCCGACCAGCATCCCCGACCCCGAGGTCGCTCCGGCAGAGTCGTTCTCGAGTGCCTTTGGCCGGACGCTCAGCGCCGCCGGAAACACCGACATGACCCTCTGTGCCATTACTGCCGCCATGAAATACGGCACAGGTCTGCAGTTTTTCAGTCATGCCCATCCGGAGCGCTTCTTCGATGTCGGCATGGCCGAACAGCATGCCGTGACCTTTGCAGCCGGTCTGGCCAGCAAGGGGATGCTGCCGGTGGTCTGCATTTATTCGACCTTCCTGCAGCGCAGCTACGACCAGATCATCCATGACGTCAACCTTCTGCATGAAAATGTCGTCTTCGCGGTGGACCGTGCAGGTTTCGTCCCCGAAGACGGGGAGACACACCAGGGAATCTATGACCCGGCTTTTCTCAGCCAGACCGGAATGCCCATCTATTCGCCTTCAAACTACGAAGAACTGCGGCATTGGCTTCCCATCCTGCTGAGCCATGAGATGCAGGGTCCCCGGGCCATCCGTTACCCCCGCGGCGGAGAGAGCAAAGCTCTGGCAAAATACGGCTGCTCAGGCAGGGAGTACGATAAACTCATTTTCACACCGGGTGCAAAAGCCGCACTGGTGAGCTACGCCGACGAGGTAGAAGATGTTCTTGCAGCGGCAGAGATGCTGGCCAAAGAGGGCATCCCCTGCGATGTTTATAAGCTGGTGCGCATCTTCCCGTTTGAGGAAGAACTGATCCGTGACCTTTCTGCCTATCCCGTCGTTCTGATGGCCGAAGAGTGTGTGGCCTGCGGCGGCATCGGCGAACACCTTGCCCGCGCCCTGCAGGATGCTGGCTGGCAGGGCCGGTATATCCACCGTGCCGTGAGGGAGCTGTGTCTGCCTCATGCGACGGTGCCTCAAATCAAACAGGCGACCGGTCTGGATGCCGCACATCTGGCCGAGGCCGTGCGGGAAGCAGACCCGAAAGGAGAGAAAACACTTTGAAAATTCGTTTGGACCAATATCTGGTGCAGCACGGCATGATCCAGAGCCGTGAGCGCGCCAAAGCCCTCATCATGGCCGGTGTCGTTTTTGTCAACGAGCAGAAAGTGGACAAGGCTGGTGAGATGATAAAGGAAGACGCCAAGGTCGAGGTGCGAGGCCACGACATCGGCTATGTCAGCCGCGGCGGCCTCAAGCTGGAAAAGGCAATGCAGTGCTTTCCTCTGACGCCGAACGGCAAGGTCTGTATGGACATTGGTGCATCCACCGGCGGCTTTACCGATTGTATGCTGCAGAACGGCGCGGTCAAGGTCTATGCCGTGGACGTCGGTTACGGTCAGCTGGCATGGAGCCTGCGCACCGACGAGCGCGTCGTCAACATGGAGCGCACCAACATCCGCAATGTCACGCTGGACATGCTGGCAGAGCCTGTTGAGTTTTTCAGCGTAGATGTGTCGTTTATCTCGCTGCATCATATCTTCCCGGTGGCGCAGGCCATCACGACGCCCGACGCAATGGGTGTCTGCCTCGTCAAGCCTCAGTTTGAGGCTGGCCGCGAGAAGGTGGGCAAAAACGGTGTCGTCCGCGACCCTGCCACCCACCGCGAAGTTCTCCACAATGCGATGGGCTATGCCGCTGCAAACGGTTTCGTCGTGCGCGGACTGGATTTCAGCCCTGTCAAAGGCCCTGAGGGCAACATCGAGTACCTGATGTTCGTCCAGAAGAGCGAACAGCCCGGTGTGCTGGATGACTCTGTTGCCGAGCAGGTCGTAGCGGCAAGCCACAGCTCTCTGGACAAGTAAATCTGCTGGGAGACGGAGGAATAAACCGCCCTATGACTGTTTACATTTCGCCAAACCCCGGAAAGGAACAGGCTGCCGACACTGCCCGCCGGGCAGCGCAGCTCCTGCTGATGCAGGAAGCTGTCGTCCTGATGCGGGATGACCTGAAAGAGTCCTGCTATGTGGAAGGTGTACAGTATCTTCCTTTGGAAGAATGCCTTCCGCGCACCGACGTCATCCTGACCATCGGCGGCGACGGTACCATCCTGCATGAGGCAAATTTTACGCTGCAATATCAAAAACCAATCCTCGGCATTAACATCGGACGCTGCGGCTTCCTCGCCACCTGTGAGGTGGATGAAATGGAAGAAAAACTCGCCGCTCTGGTGCGGGGAGAGTATCTTCTGGACAGCCGGATGCTGCTCTATGTGCGGATGCTGGGCGAGGATGGCTGGGAAGGCCATGCCCTCAACGATGTGGTCGTGACGAAAGGCCGTCTGCAGCAGGCCATCGACTTCAGCATCTACTGTGACGACATCCTTGTAGAGCATTACCGTGGTGACGGCGTCATCGTGGCGACCCCCACAGGCTCTACAGCCTATTCGCTGGCGGCCGGCGGGCCGATCTTGGACTCGCAGACCAAGGGCATCGTCGTCACGCCCATCTGTCCCCACAGTCTGACCAGCCCCGCAATGGTCTTTGCGCAGGAGCGCAAAATAAACATCTGTGTGGGGCAGGTCATCGACAACGAAGTGTTCCTGAGCTGCGACGGCGCAGCGGAATATCCGCTCAGTGCCGGCTCGACGGCAGAGATACGCCTCTCCGACCAGATCGTACAGCTCGTCACCTTCAGCAGGGCAGACCAGTTTCAGGCCATCGACCAGAAACTGCGCAGCCGGAGATAATAACAAGAGGAGGCAAGGAATATGGGCCGAAACAATCCAGCTGAGGCAAAAGGCAAGACGGAACGTCAGCAGACGATCCTCCGCCTCATTCAGGAGCATCCCATCAGCCGACAGGAGGTACTTCTCGATCATCTGCGCCAGGAGGGCTTCGAGGTGACACAGGCTACCATTTCCCGGGACATCCGGGAGCTGTGCCTCGTCAAAGCTGCCACCGCCGACGGCTACCGCTACGTTTCCAGCCACAACGAAAGCCTCAACCCCAAGATGCAGGGCCGGTTCGAGACGATATTCCGCGAGTCGGTGCTGGGGGTGGATTTTGCCGGGCATGTCGTGCTGGTGAAGTGCTACTCTGGCATGGCGAACGCTGCCTGTGAGGTGTTCGACGCCTTGAAATGGAAGAATGTCGTCGGTACGCTTTCCGGCGACGATACATTCCTTATCGTGGCACGTTCGGAACGGGACGCAAAGACCATCTGTTCGGAACTGACCCGTCATATCGGGCAGAAATAAACGCGGGAGTGAAACTATGCTGAGCAGCCTGCAAATCGAAAATGTTGCAGTTATCCAGAAAGCAAACGTCCATTTCGAAAAGGGCCTCAACGTCCTGACCGGTGAGACGGGCGCAGGCAAATCCATCCTCATCGACTCCATCAACGCCATTCTGGGCAACCGCACTTCCAAGGATCTCGTGCGCACCGGCGCGGCCAAGGCCGTCATCCGGGCGGCGTTCGAGGACGTGCCGCCTGCTGTTCTCGACAGCCTCGAAAAGGCAGGCTATGAGCGCTCGGAGGCCCTGCTGCTCAGCCGTGAGATCACCGCCGAGGGCAAGAGCACCTGCCGTATCAACGGGATGCCGGCCACTGCCGCCGTCCTGCGGGAGCTTTGCGGCGGGCTTATCAACATCAACGGTCAGCACGACTCCGTGGGCCTGCTGAACCCGGCCCGTCATGAAGGCATTCTGGATGCTTACGCCCAGAACAGTGCTGAGTATCAGGCGTATTATGCTATCTACCGGGAACTGGTCGGCGTCAAAAAGGCGCTGGACGCCATGATAACCGACGAGAGCGAAAAGCAGCGCCGTATCGATCTGCTAAGCTATCAGGTGCAGGAGATCGACGATGCCGGCCTGACGGCAGGGGAGGAGCAGACGCTGGAAAGCCGCCGCAAAGTGCTGGCAAATGCTTCCACCATCCGGGACCGTATCGCACAGTGTTACGCGCTGCTCTCCGGCGGCGACGAGGCCCCGGGGGCTGTTGACCTTCTGGGCGAAGCCTCCAACGCTGTGGATGCAGCGGCACAGCTCGACGGAGAGCTGTCTGCCGGTGCGGGCCAGCTGCTCGACCTTTATTACACCGCGAAGGACGTCGCCGCTGACCTCATTGGCCGTCTGGACGCCTACGACACCAACGACGCAGAGCTGGACGAGATCGATCAGCGCATCGACCTTATCTATAAGCTCCGGCGGAAGTACGGCGACACCGTAGAGGACATCCTCGCCTTTGGCGAACGGGCGCGGAAAGAACTTGAGATGATACAGTCCTCGCAGGAGAGGGTAGAGCACTTGCAGAAAGAGCAGCGCCGCCTTTACACCCTCGCGCGGGAAAAGGCTGAAGCCCTGACCCAGACCCGTCTGAAAGCTTTTGATGAGCTGAACAAGCGCATCTCTGGTACGCTGGACTTCCTGAACATGCCGGGCGTGCGAATGACGCTTCGCCATTCGCGCGGGCCGCTGGCCAGCCATGGGCAGGACAGCATCGAGTTCTATATCTCCACAAACCCCGGCGAAGCCCCGAAGCCTCTGGCAAAGATTGCCTCGGGCGGTGAGCTGAGCCGTATTACCCTTGCCATTAAAAACGCAATGGCTGATAAGGACGCCGTTCCGACGGTCATCTATGACGAGATCGACAGCGGCGTATCGGGCAAAGCAGCCAGCCGTATCGGCGAGGTACTGCGTCAGAGCGCCGAGGGCCATCAGATCCTCTGCATCACTCATACGGCGCAGATCGCTGCACTGGCCGACTGCCATCTGCTCATTCAGAAAAATATCACGAACGAGCGTACCTATACTGAGATACACCCGCTGGACGAGAATGGCCGTGTAGAAGCGCTGGCCCGCCTCATCTCCGGCGACCATGTCACAGAGCTTTCGCTGGCCAATGCCCGGGAAATGCTGGGCCGGAACGCAGAAAAATAAGAAAAAGCCAGCGCTTGACATTCCGGCAGGGATGTGCTAAACTGAATCTCGTTGAAAGGCGAAGATGGGAACCGAGTACCCTGATGCGCTCTGCCCAGAGAGGCCCCGGCTGGTGAAAGGGGCTGCGGAGACGCAGGTGAAATACGTCCTTGAGCTGCAGGCTGAACGAATAGTAGGCTGTGCCGCGTGCGAGCGTTACAAACGCAGGAGTGTCACTCTACTCTGGGGTGCGCACTCGTGAGGCCGTCTCTGTGAAGAGGCGGCAAACAGAGGTGGTACCGCGAATTTTATCGCCCTCTGCCAAATTTATTTTGGCAGGGGGCGTTTTATTTTCCCTCTGCCCGACAAACAGGAGGAAATTTTTATGACTCTGTACGAAGAACTCAAGGCCCGCGGCCTCGTGGCTCAGATCACCGATGACGAGATCATCGACCTCATCAACAACGGCAAGGCCACCTTCTACATCGGCTTTGACTGCACCGCCGACAGTCTGACTGCCGGCCACTTCATGGCCCTGACCCTGATGAAGCGTCTGCAGATGGCAGGCAACAAGCCCATCGCCCTCATCGGCGGCGGCACCACCATGATCGGCGACCCCTCCGGCCGCACCGATATGCGCAAGATGCTGACCAAGGAGGACATCGCCCACAACGCCGCCTGCTTCAAGAAGCAGATGGAGAAGTTCATCGACTTCTCCGACGGCAAGGCTCTGATGCTGAACAACGCCGACTGGCTGCTGAATCTGAACTACGTCGAGTTGCTGCGCGATGTGGGCGCCTGCTTCTCCGTCAACAACATGCTGCGCGCCAAGTGCTATGAGCAGCGCATGGAGAAGGGCCTGTCCTTCCTCGAGTTCAACTACATGATCATGCAGAGCTACGACTTCTACTACATGTTCCAGCATTACGGCTGCAACATGCAGTTCGGCGGCGATGACCAGTGGAGCAATATGCTGGGCGGCACCGAGCTTATCCGCCGCAAGCTGGGCAAGGATGCCTATGCCATGACCATCACCCTGCTGACCGACTCTCAGGGCAAGAAGATGGGCAAGACCGCCGGCAACGCCGTCTGGCTCGACCCCAACAAGACCAGCCCCTTCGAGTTCTACCAGTACTGGCGCAACGTCGGCGATTCGGATGTCATGAAGTGCATCCGTATGCTGACCTTCCTGCCGCTGGAGCAGATCGACGAGATGAGCACCTGGAAGGACCAGCGCCTCAACGAGGCCAAGGAGATCCTCGCCTTCGAGCTGACCAAGATGGTCCACGGCGAAGAAGAGGCCGCCAAGGCCCAGAATGCGGCCCGCGCCCTGTTCAGCGGTGCTGCCGGTGATGCTGAGCATATGCCCAACACCCAGCTGACCGAGGCTGACCTGACCGACGGCTCCATCGGCATCCTGACCCTGATGGTCAAGGCCGGTCTGGCTGCTTCCAACGGTGAGGCCCGCCGTCTCGTCGTGCAGGGCGGTGTTCTGGTGGACGGTGAGAAGGTCGCTGCTCCCACGGTCAGCTTCACTGCTGAGCAGCTGTCCAAGGGCATCGTCATCAAGAAGGGCAAGAAGGTCTACCACAAGGTGAGCCTGTAAATCTTCTGATAAAATAAAAAGACCCGGCTGGTCTCTCTCCGCAGAGGGGAGACCCGCCGGGTCTTTTGCTGCAACAGCACCCATGTCTGTTTTATCTAGACACGGGTGCTGTTTAATATCGTTATTACAGCTCGTAAGCCTTTTTCAGGGCCTCATAGGCTGCGTCCTCATTCTCCGAACGGACCAGAAGAGAAATGTCCAAATCGCTGGTGGTGATGAGCAGAACTTCGATGCCTGCCATCGCCAGAGCATTCAGGGCGCGGGCGGCGACGCCGCAGCTGGTGACCATCTCCTCACCGAAGAGATTCAGCTTGGAGTAGCCCACACTGATGAGGGGAGAAGCCTTGGCGTCCTTGTCCAGATTTGCCGCAGAGATGGCCTTCATGACCAGCGGCAGGTCGCTGCTGGATGCCGTGAAGCTGAAGTCCATGCTGGTGCCGTGGGGAGCGCTCTGGCTGATCATATCCACCACGACGCCAGTGTCGGCGAAGATCTGCAGATAACGTGCCATCGTGTTGCCCTTGAACTCGGCATCCTGCACACTGATCATCATCAGGCTCGGCTCAATATTGATTTTGGATACACCGTACATAGTAAACACTCCATTCTGCCCATCGGGCATTCTGATACAAGCTTTATGCAAGCTCCAAAAATTCGCTGTTGATGTAGGTCTGTGCCGTCTGGCGGATGTAATCGTACCCAAAAGAAGGATACACGGCGCGGACGCCATGGGCCTGTGCAAGCTCCGGCGTGTAATCCCGGAACAGATACGTGCGGACGTTAGACTTTCCGGCGTCATAGTGGGTCACGGTCACATGGAGCTTCGGGCCGTGCACCGCGCAATGGACGCTGCCGTCCGGCTCGGTGGTCTGCTCCAGTTCCAACGTCAGGACCGCGCCGATGAGCTGGTCAGGCTTGCTTTGGGTGCTCAGGAAATTTCCCAGCGAATAGGCCACAAATACGTTCCGTCCATCGGCTGCGGTGCGCCATTCGGCGTCCTGCAGGACGTGCGGGTGGGTTCCGATGATCACATCCGCGCCCCAGTCGGCCAGAGATTGAGCCAAGGTGCGCTGCGCCTGTGTGATGTTGTGACTGTCCTCGACGCCCCAGTGTACGCCGACTATCACAAAATCGGCCTCCTGCCGGGCCGCCCGCACCTGCTGCTCCATGACATCCTGCTGGCTGGTGTAGATGATGTTTGCGGTCATCTTGCTGTTCCGGGGGATGCCGTTGGTGTGCTCGGTGTAGGAAAGGTACGCGATCTTTACGCCGTCTACTGTCTGGATGGGGATGCGGCCATAGTCCGCCTCGCCCTTCCACAGGCCGGTGGTGATCACATCCTCGGGCATCGTCTCCCAGAATCGGAGGGTGGCGGCAATGCCCGCAGCTCCCTTATCGTAGGTGTGATTGTTCGAGAGGCTGAACACCCGGAAGCCTGCCCGGTAAAGCGCTTCGGCGCACTCGCCGGGGGTCGAGAAGCAGGGATAGGTAGAGGGCGCAAGCTCTTTGCTGCAGAGTGTCTCCTGATTGATCCAGTTGATGTCCTGCTGTGCATAGAAATCGAGCAGATTCATATAGCAGTAATCAAAGCTGTATCCTTCGCCCTCTGCAGCCCGCCGGGCGGCCTGCGAATAGATGGGTGCATGGATGAGGTTGTCCCCTGTAGCCGAGAAGCGCAATGTCGTGACGACAGGCTGCGGCTCAGGCACAGCAAGCTCCTCCGAAACAGCAGGGGGCTCCACCTCCACTGCCGGAGGAACTGTATCCACGCTGCGGCGGGGCCAGAAGCGCAGAAAGAGCAGCGCCGATACGGCCACCAGCAGGACCCCCAGTGTGTACAGGGTGACGCCCTTATGTGAGGTGTGCTTTTGGGCGGAATGCCGACGGCGGGGAGGGGCTGCGTGCTTTGCGTGCTTGGCCATAGGCTCGTCTCCTGACGCACGATACCGTGCCTTATGATGCCATGCGCAGAAAAGCTTACATCTCTGCGATCATGTTACTCATATTGTACAGGCCGGGCTCCTTTTTTGCAAGATAAACGGCAGCATTTATTGCGCCATTTGCAAAAATATTGCGGGAATATGCCGTATGGCGGAGGGTGATGACCTCGTCCGGGCCGCAGAACAGCACCTCATGGTCGCCCACGATGCTGCCGCCGCGCACGGCGCTGATGCCGATCTCCTTGGGGTCGCGCTTCTGGCGGACGGAGGAGCGGTCATAGACGTAATGGTATGCGCCGTCGTTCTCTTCGTTGATGGCGTCAGCCAGCATCAAAGCCGTGCCGCTGGGAGCGTCCAGTTTGTTGTGATGGTGCTGCTCAACGATCTCGATGTCGTAGTTTGCGCCCAGAATGGCCGATGCACGCTTGCACAGCTCGGACAGGACGTTGATGCCCATGGACATATTGGCGCTCTTGAACACCGGGATGCTGCGGGAGAGCTGGACGAGCTTCAGCTGCAGTTCCTCGGAAAGGCCGGTGGTGCAGACCACGATGGGCAGCTTGTGAGCCTCACAGTAGGGCAGAGCCTTCTCGACCGCTGCCGGAGCGCTGAAGTCGATGACGACGTCGCCCTTGCCGTCCAGCTTGTCCAGACTGTCGTACACGGGAATGCCGTTCATCTCGCCGTCCTTCATGTCGATGCCGGCCACGACGCGGCAATCCTCACGCTGGGCGATCATCTCGCACAGCACATGGCCCATCCGGCCGCCGATGCCCTGAATGATAATATCCGTCATTGTTATGATCCTCTTTTTTATCATACGGCAAATGCCCGGAGATCTGTCTCGCCGGGCATTTGCACATAAAATCGTTTATTCCTTGATAAGACCTGCAGCCTGCAGAGCCTGCTCGATCTGCTCCTTGTGGGCGTCGCCGGGCTCCACGAGGGGCAGCCGGCACTCACCGGCCTCCCAGCCCAGCACATTCATGGCGTACTTGACCGGGATGGGGTTGACCTCGCAGAAGAGCGCATCGCACAGGGGCAGCATTTCCAGCTGCAGCTCGCGGGCCTTGGCGGTATCACCATCGAACCATGCCTTGCAGCAGTTGTGAACAAGCTCAGGCTTGACATTGGAGACGACGCTGATGACGCCCTTGCCGCCCAGGGACAGCAGGGGGACCACCTGGTCATCGTTGCCGGAGTAGATGTTCAGCTCGTCGCCGCAGAGGGCCGCGATCTTTGCCACCTGGCCGATATTGCCGGAGGCTTCCTTGATGCCGTTGATGAGCGGGTGCTTGCTCAGCTCTCTGGCGGTCTCGGGGGCGATGTTCAGGCCGGTGCGGGAAGGCACGTTATACAGGATGACCGGAATGCCGCCGGCCTCTGCCATTGCGGTGAAGTGGGCGACAAGGCCAGCCTGAGAGGTCTTGTTGTAGTAGGGGGTCACCAGCAGCAGCGCGTCTGCGCCGCAGGCGGCAGACTTTGCAGCCAGAGCACAGCCGTGGTCGGTGTCGTTGGAACCGGCACCGGCGATGACAGGCACACGATGGTTCACGAGGTCTACGGTATACTTGATGGCGGCCAGCTGCTCCTCGTCGGTCATGGTAGAGCACTCGCCGGTGGTGCCGCAGATGACGATGGCGTCGGTGCCGCGGGCGATCTGATCCTCAACGATGCGGCCCAGCTCATCGAAATTGATGCTGCCGTCCTCGTACATCGGGGTGATGATGGCAACACCCGCACCAGTAAAAACAGGATTCTTCATAGCAAAAAACTCCTTTGCAGCGCGTTGAAGTTCAAAAAGCGCGCAGATCAGTCAAAATAGCCCTTGGCTGCCAGCAGCTCAGCCAGCAGCACTGCGCCGCCGGCAGCGCCGCGCAGGGTGTTGTGGCTCATGCAGGCGAACTTGTAATCAAACAGGGTGTCCTCACGCAGACGGCCGATGCAGACGGCCATGCCGTGCTCGGTGTTGCGGTCCAGCTTGGGCTGGGGACGGTCGTTTTCCTCGAAGTAGTGGAGGAACTGCTTGGGTGCGCTGGGCAGGTCCAGCTCCCGTGCGGGGCCGCGGAACTCGGCCCAGGCCTTGAGGATCTCTTCCTTGCTGGGCTTCTTATCAAAGCTCACGAAGACAGCGGCGGTGTGGCCGTCAGAGACAGGCACACGGAAGCACTGGGCAGTGATGACAGGCTTCTCGGCGTTGACGATGTGGTCGCCCTCGATGTGGCCCCACAGCTTGAGAGGCTCACGCTCGCTCTTTTCCTCCTCGCCGCCGATGTAGGGGATGACGTTGTCGATGATCTCAGGCATCCGGTCGAAGGTCTTGCCGGCACCGGAAATGGCCTGATAGGTGCAGACCAGAGCCTTGCTGACGCCGAAATCCTTCATCAGGGGGTGCAGGGCAGGGACATAGCTCTGCAGGCTGCAGTTGGACTTGACGGCGATGAAGCCGCGCTTGGTACCCAGGCGCTTGCGCTGAGCGGGGATGATGTCGATGTGGTCGGCGTTGATCTCAGGCACGACCATCGGCACATCCGGAGTGAAGCGGTTTGCGCTGTTGTTGGAGACGACGGGGCATTCTGCCTTGGCGTAAGCCTCTTCCAGAGCCTTGATCTCGTCCTTCGGCATATTGACGGCGCAGAAGATGAAGTCCACCTGAGAGGCGACCTCCTCCACCTTGGATGCATCCAGCACCACCATCTTCTTGACGCTCTCCGGCATCGGGGTGGTCATGGCCCAGCGAGAACCGACAGCCTCCTCATAGGTCTTGCCGGCGCTCCGGCCAGAAGCGGCCAGAGTCGTCAGCTTGAACCAGGGATGATTTTCGAGCAGAGTAACAAAACGCTGGCCTACCATACCGGTGGCACCGACGACGCCCACTTTATACTGTTTATCCATTTCCAGCACCTTTCCTTTCAAAAAAGCCAATTCGCATAAGACTCCGCTTGCAAAGCAGACGTCTATGCAATATAATAGATACCGCTATACAGATTTTATGATAACATTGATGCGGCATTCGTGTCAATCATCGGAAAGGCAAATGCTAACTATGTTAAAAAAAGATTTTTGGTATGATTTACCCAAAGAGCTCATTGCGCAGGAGCCTGCGTCCCCCCGTGATGCGGCCCGTCTGATGGTCCTGAGCCAGAAAGACGACAGCATCCAGCACCGCATCTTCCACGACCTGCCCGAATACCTCGAGCCGGGCGACCTGCTGGTGGTCAACAACTCCAAAGTCCTGCCCGCCCGCATCGTGGGCATCAAGCAGCCCACGGGTGCCGTCTGCGAGCTGCTGCTCCTGCGGCAGGTGAAGGGCGACCAGTGGGAGTGCCTTGCAAAGCCCGGCAAGCGGATGCAGCCCGGTACCAAGGTCAGCTTTGGCGACGGCAGCCTGACGGCCATCGTGGACGAGACGCTGGAAGACGGCAATAAGTTCGTCACCTTCTACTACGACACTGAGACCCTCTACGAGAAGCTGGACGAGTTCGGCAAGATGCCTCTGCCGCCCTATATCACCAAGCAGCTGGACGACCAGAGCCAGTATCAGACCGTCTATGCCAAGGAGCTGGGCAGCGCTGCCGCTCCCACAGCCGGCCTCCACTTCACGCCAGAGCTGATGGATACCATCCGCGCCAAGGGCGTCAACATCACCGAGGTGACGCTCCATGTCGGCCTCGGCACCTTCCGCCCCGTGCAGGAAGACGAGATCGCCGACCACAAGATGCACAGCGAGTGGTACTCCGTCAGCGAGGAGACTGCAAAGCTCATCCATGATACCAAGGCCGCAGGCCATCGTGTCATCGCCGTGGGCACCACCAGCTGCCGCACGCTGGAAGCTGTCGCCGCCAAGTACGGCGAGATCAAAGCCTGCAGCGGCAACACCGACATCTTCCTCTATCCCGGTGTCAAGTTCAACTGCATCGACGGCCTTATCACCAACTTCCATCTGCCCGAAAGCACCCTCATCATGCTGGTGTCGGCGCTGTATGGCTACGAAAAGACGATGGCCGCCTATAAGGTGGCTGTCGAGCAGAAATATCGGTTCTTCAGCTTTGGCGATGCGATGCTGATCTTGTAACTATTATATAACTATTATAGCGCTTCGCCGCTGTAATATCCCGACTCTGTATCCGCAGCGAGAGCATACGCCCCCTGCGGCAGGATGCACGGCTGTTTTCCGTGCGCAGAAAGGAAAAATATTATGCCTTCTTTGACGACCTACAAGCTGCTCAAGCAGGAGCACAACGCCCGGCGGGGCGAGTTCAAGACCGTACACGGCACGGTGCAGACCCCCGCATTCCAGAATGTTGCCACCGCCGGCGCCATCAAGGGCGGCCTGTCTGCCCATGACCTGAAGGACATCGGTGCGCAGGTCATGCTCTGCAACACCTACCATCTGCATCTGCGTCCCGGCGACAAGCTGGTGGCAGAGATGGGCGGTCTGCACAAGTTTACCCGCTGGAACGGCCCCATCCTCACCGACAGCGGCGGATTTCAGGTGTTCAGCCTCGCAAAGCTGCGCAAGATCACCGAGGAGGGCGTGACCTTTGCCTCTCACCTCGACGGCCACCGCATCTTCATGGGTCCCGAGGAAAGTATGCAGATCCAGGCAAACCTCGGTTCCACTATCGCCATGGCCTTTGACGAGTGTGTCGAGAACCCCGCCCACCACGATTACTCCAAAGCCAGCTGCGAGCGCACCACCCGCTGGCTCAAGCGCTGCAAGGATGAGATGGCCCGCCTGAAGCATGAAGGCATCTCCGTCAACCCCGACCAGCTGCTCTTCGGCATCAATCAGGGCTGCACCTTCGCCGACCTGCGCGTGGAGCACATGAAGCAGATCGCCGACCTGGACTTGGACGGCTACGCCATCGGCGGCCTCGCTGTGGGTGAGCCCACTGAGGTGATGTACGAGATGATCAGCGCGGTCGAGCCCTATATGCCCAAGGATAAGATCCGTTACCTGATGGGCGTAGGCACCCCCGGCAACATCATCGAGGCCGTCTCCCGCGGCGTGGACCTCTTCGATTGCGTCATGCCCAGCCGCAATGCCCGCCACGGCCACCTGAACACCTGGGGCGGCATCATCAACATCAAGAACGCCAAGTACGAGCGCGACGAGCGCCCCATCGACCCCGCCTGCGGCTGCCCGGCCTGCCGGAACTACTCCCGCGCCTATATCCGCCACCTGTTCAAGGCAGAGGAACTGCTGGGTATGCGTCTGGCCGTCATGCACAACCTCTGGTTCTACAATCACCTAATGGAGCGCATCCGCGATGAGCTGGATGCAGGCACCTTTACCGCCTTCCATGACCGCTATGTCAAGCTGCTCGACACACGAATTTGAGATTTAGCCTTGAAACATGCCGGATAAGCGCGTATAATAAGGTCATATGAATTTGAGAGGAGATTTTGCCCCATGCAATTTCTGACTACGACCGAAAGCTACATCAGCCTTTTCTTTACTCTGGCTCTGATGCTGGTGATGCTCTACTTCATGATCTACCGTCCCCAGAAGAAGCAGGAGAAGAAGGACGCTGCAATGCGCTCTTCTCTGGAGATCGGCGATCAGGTCACCACCATCGGCGGCGTCATCGGCCGTGTGGTCGCTATCAAGGACGACACCTTCGTGCTGGAGACTGGCGCTGACCGTGTGAAGATCCGCTTCACCAAGAACGCCATCAGCTCTGTCGAGAAGCTGAACATGGACAACGCCCCCAAGAAGTAATATTTTTCCGGATTCGTGCTTTGAACGCGCTTTCCTGCATACAGTAGGTGCAGGGAGGCGCGTTTTTATGTCTGATACCAAGAAGTTCCCGGCGATAGGGCTGCTGGTCGTTTTCGGAGTGGGCAGTGCGGCAGCAGCCGTGAGCCTGGCAGGGTTCGGCTGGCTGATGGTCAAACAGAGCCTGACGCAGGAGGCCGCTGCTCCGCTGGCCACGGCGGCAATCTGTCTTGGCAGCTTTCTCAGCGGTCTGCTGATGGCCATTCTGCAAAAGGGCAAAGGGCTCGTCTGGGGCGCAGCGGAAGGAGTTCTCTTTACAGGGCTGCTTTTTATTCTGGGTACACTATACCAGAGTGAGTGGGAAACGATGCAGTTCGTCCGGGCAGGGCTTGTCCTGCTGATGGGTGTTCTGGGCGGGATCCTCGGAATGCTGCGCGCGGAGCGAAAGCGGCGCTGAATGCTCAGTCCACGCTACAGCGGCCATACACAACAAAAGCAGGAGGGAAAAAGCACGATGTGGGTCTATCAGGAAACGAAAACAAATGCAGCGGCGCTTGTGCCGACGCTGCCGGAAGATACAGCGGGCGAGTCTCTGGCAGAAAAAGAAGCCATAACGCCTGCTTCCGGACGGCTGGAGGGAATGCCGCCTCAGAAAGCTCCCCGGCGGAAACCATTCCAGGCCAGCCGGGACTGCATCCTGCTGGCGGCGGCCTATCTCTTCGGTACGCTGATGGCGGGCGTTTTGCAGGCACTGTGCGACGTTGAAGAGATGGAAACGCTGGCCTATTATCTGGACTGCTGGCGCGGAGTGTTCGCGGCGTCCAGTGCAGCACAGGCGGTGGGACTGTTTGGGGCAGAGCTGGCTGTCGTCCTCGGGGCGGCGGCAGTGTTCCTCCTGCTGGGGCTCTCGGCAGTGGGGCCGCTGCCCATCTTTCTGTTTGCGATGTTATACGGGACAGGCTCCGGCCTGCTCTCGGCACAGCTTCTGAATAGCCTCGGGGCAAAACAGCTCGTTCTCTTTTTGCTCACCGCCAGCCTGCCGACCGCGCTGGCGGCAGGTGCGCTCTGCCTGTTCGGAGCCTCGGCTCTGCAGGTCAGCAGCCGCATCCACGCCTTCTCTTTTGGCGGAGGCGGAAAGGGAAACGGCAGTCTGCATCCGGCAGGAGCACGGCTCCTGGTGGGGCAATTCGCCTTACTGGCGGTCTGTCTCTGCCCGCTCTGCGGTGCGGCCACCGGCCTTGTGTGTCTTGCAAATCGTCTGATGCAGGCCGGATAAGCGCCCGGCTTTCTTGCGGCCTCGGGCCGGATGTGGTATGATAAAGAAAATGATTTTCATGAAATGAAAACAGGGAGTCCAGAATGAAAGAACCGAAGCTGAAAACCGTATACGTCTGCTCCAACTGCGGAGAGACAAGCCCCCGCTGGATGGGCCGCTGCCCCAGCTGCGGCAGTTGGAACACCATGAATGAGGATGTGGTCGCCGAAGCGCCCAAGGCCGGGCTTTCCGGAGGCAAAGCCGCTGCGCCTGTCCGGCAGGAGGGCGTCACCTCGCTGACGGCAAGGCGTCTGGCTGACATCAGCACGACCGAGGAAAAGAGCCGCATCCTGACGGGCATTTCCGAGCTTGACCGCGTACTGGGCGGCGGCATCGTGTTGGGCGGCGTCGTACTGCTGAGCGGTGAGCCGGGCGTGGGCAAATCTACGATGCTGTTGCAGCTCTGCGGTGCCATCTCTAACCAGCACACGGTGCTGTATATCACGGGCGAAGAGTCCGTCCGTCAGGTCAAGCTGCGTGCGGCCCGCCTGAAAGTCCCGCAGGATAACATCTATCTGGCGGCAGAAAATGATGTAGACGAGATCTGCGGCCTCATCGAGAAAGAAAAGCCGGAACTGGTCGTCATCGACTCCATCCAGACCATGCGGTGTATGGACATCTCGTCTTCGTCCGGCACGGTCAGTCAGGTGAAAGAGAGTGCGGCCCGCCTGCTGGCTGTCGCTAAAAAGCAGGAAATCCCGATGTTTATCGTGGGCCATGTCAACAAGGACGGTGCTATCGCAGGCCCGAAGGTCATGGAGCACATCGTGGATACGGTTCTTTACTTTGAGGGAGACAAAATGCTGCCATACCGCATCCTGCGGGCGGCTAAGAACCGCTATGGCTCCACCAACGAGCTTGGTATGTTTGATATGACGGGGCAGGGCCTTGAGGAAATCGAAAATCCGTCCCAGATGCTCCTGGAAGGCCGTCCGCTGGGCGTTTCCGGGAACTGCGTCGCCTGTACCATGGAAGGCAGCCGCCCCATTCTCAGCGAGATACAGGCCCTTGCGACCAAGACGAATTTCCCGGCACCCCGGCGGGCCTGCAGCGGTTACGACTACAACCGCATGAACCTTCTCATTGCCGTGCTGGAAAAGCGTGCAGGCTATTTCTTCGGCAATCTGGACGTGTATATCAACATCGTCAGCGGCATCACCCTGCGGGATACCGCCTGCGACCTTGCTGTCTGTCTGAGTATGGTGTCTTCGCTTCTGGACTGCCCCGTGAGCGATAAGCTCATTGCCATCGGTGAAGTCGGCCTTGGCGGCGAGATACGCAGCGTGCCGAATCTGGAGCAGCGTCTGCGGGAAGCAGAACGTATCGGCTTTGAGCGTGCCGTCGTACCAAAGCACAGCCTTGCACATCTGAACGCCGCCGATTATCCCGGCATGAAGCTTGTCGGTGCCGCCTATATCTCGGACGCCATCCATGCCCTGAAATCCGACCGTCTGTGACCATAAAAAGAGGAAACCATGTCGATTTATCTGGACGAGAAAAATCCCGAAAAACATAAGCCTTTTGATGATGCCTCGCCGGACATCGTCGCGTATGTGCGCTATCTGGAAGTCATCGCAGGCAAAAGCCCCAACACGGCCTTCAGCTATTACTGCGACCTGCGCAATTTCAGCCGCTTTATGAAGCGTCGGCGCGGCCTTGTAACAGACGATACCGAGATAAAGGACATCGACCCCAAGGGGCTCGATACGGCTTTCTGGGGCAGTGTGACCAAGGAAGACGTTTATGAGTATCTGTACTTTCTGAACAGCGAGTGCGGCAACAAAAAGTCTTCGACGGCCCGGCGGCTGGCAAGTCTCCACGGCTTTTATGATTATCTGGTCAATCAGGTAGACTTGCTCAAAGAGAACCCCACAGCCTCCATCAAACCGCCCAAGCAGGATAAAGTCCTTCCCAAGTACCTGACGGCAGAGCAATCCATGGACCTTCTGGAAAGCACCCAGACCCAGAGCGATTTCCCGGAACGGGATTACTGCATGGTGGTGCTGTTTTTGAACTGTGGGATGCGTCTTTCGGAGCTTGTCGGCATGGACCTCGGCGACATCGACATGGAACAGCGGCAGATCCGTTTGTTCGGCAAAGGCCATAAAGAGCGGATGGTCTACCTGAATGATGCCTGCATGGAGGCATTGCAGATCTATCTGAACAAGCGCAACACGATGGAGGGCCTGAACCCCAAAGAGAGAGCTGTCTTTATCACCCGGCGGCGCAAAGAGCGAATCTCAAACCGCAGAGTAGAGCAGCTGGTGACAGGAGCAATGAAAGCAGCGGGTCTGCGCGGTTTTTCCACCCATAAGCTCCGCCATACTGCCGCGACGCTGATGTATCAGACTGGCAACGTGGATATTCTGACCCTCAAACAGCTTCTGGGACACAGCAGCGTCGGCACGACACAAATTTATACACACCTGCAGGAATTTCAGGTGCGTGCAGCGATTGAGCAGAATCCGCTGGGTGAAGTCAAGAAGGCAAGCTTGGATACAACATCGAAGGAGACAGGGGAGAGCAAGGGGGAATTTGCCGATCCTTCATCGGATGAGCCTGAAAATGATGCACCGGACGGCCCGATGGAGGCCTTTGAGGGTGCCGCACAGGAAGGTTTCCGGGTGGATGTTTCGAGCCTTGCCGATACGAATGAACCCGAATGAACCCACACGATTTTTCAAAGGTTATTCGGTGTGGACGCTTCGATTTAAGGACATTCCAGAGGTTCTGAGACTTTACGAGAAAAATCAGAAGCATCAGCTGGGATGTATTGATGGAACCACGCAGACTGAACGCTCTTGAAAAATATGAGCGGCCGGAATCAAAAAGTGATGGCTATTGTCAGAAAAGTTTTTACAGACAACAGCTGGACGATTGTAAAACAAAAAAGCTGACCAAACATACAAAGCAATGCATTCAAATAACACAACTGTACAAAACGCTAAAAACCGGCTCAGCCAGCCCAAAAGGCTCAGGAGCCGCCGGAAAGGCCCGAAACCCGAAAAAGAGGGCTTTTTCGCTCCCCTATATTTCGTATAACCTGCATTATACGAAATATTATAAAAATCAAAAACAGAGGCCCCCTTCTCCTGCGTTCCGTCATCGGTGCAGGTTTTGGGAGCCTCTGCTGTTCTTTTATATCATTTCGTTTGGGACGCATGGATCGCCTGCCAAGCAGGCATCATAAAATACAGCTGGACAAGACCGCTTTCATGCGAGCGTCCATTGCATCAGACTTTACAGCGGTGTATCCAGCGGCTGTGTTCCAAAGTATGCACAGATCGCTTCATAGTAAACGCGCGCCACTGTCTTACAGCCTTCTTCGCTGCCAAACTGTGCAACGTCCTCTTCGCTGGTCACAAAGCACTGTTCTGCCAGGACCGCCGGACAGTTTACATCTTCCAATAATGTAAAGCTTCGCTCGTCCCTTACTTCGGTATGGGTGCTCTCTACGAGCTGCTTTACCTCACCCTGATAATAAATGTACCGAATGCCGCCGTGGCCGCGAAGCTTTGCGCCTGCGGCCTGCATCCCCTGCGCCAGCTGCTGCGCGAAGTAATAGCTCTCCTGATGCCATGTACGGCCCGGGACGGACGGATAACACTCAAAGCCCGACGCGGCAGAACCCTCCGGCGCGGAGTTGCCGTGGATGGACAGCAGCAGCTGCGGGCTCTGGGCATTGATGGCCCCTGCCCGCTCGCTGGGCTTTGCGGTGACATCATAGCTTTCGCGGGAACGCAGCGGGATGTAATTAGAGTCGGCCTCCAGCAGCGCAAGCAGAGCCTCGGAGGTCTGGGCCGTCATCTCTTTTTCTTCGACGACTCCCCTTGCGCCCGGGTCGCTTCCACCGTGGCCGGCATCAATGCAGACCCGGTAGGGCGGGTCGCCCACCACAGGCCGGAAAGGTTCTTCCCCGCTCTCATTTCGCCCGGAGCCGAACAGCGCTGCTTTCCAAAGGAAAAATGCTGCACTGAAGCAGACGACGCACACCAAAAGGCCGATGACCGTCGCAGCGGACGGGCCGCCCGGTCTTCTCCGGCGTGCGTGTCTTGGATTTGAACGTCCTGCCATCGGCTTACTTCAGCTCGACAACGGTCACGCCGCTCTCGCCCTCGCCGTAACGACCCAGACGGAAGCTCTTGACCATTCGGTTTCCCCGCAGATGCTTATGGATGGCCGTGCGCAGTGCGCCGGTACCATTGCCGTGGATGAGATATACCACAGTCTGACCGTTCAAAATCGCACGGTCGATGAAGGAATCCACCTCCGGCAGCGCCTCGTCTACGGTAAGACCCAGCAGGTTGCATTCCATCTTTGCCGTGCGCTGTACGCGCTCCACCCTGCCGTTGGGTCGGTTGGCGTCGCCGGTCAGGCGGGAGTAACGCTGCTGTGCCTTGGTCTGAGGCTTCGTCTCCTTGACCAGCTTTTCCGGCTGCTTGAGGCCTTTGAGCGGCACTTTCGTCTTGATGATGCCGGCACGCACCAGCACATCGCCGTTTTTATCCGGCAGAGAGAGCACGGTAGCCAGCTGGTTCAGTTCTGCGATGCAGACCTCCTGCCCTACCTTGACTTCCTTCAGCGGCACGAACTCCTTGACCGGGTTGTGTACCACTTCGGTCCCCATAAAGAGCTTTTCGGACTCTTTCTTGGCGATCTCACGGGCGCGCTGGGCCTTCTGCTGGGTGCTCATCCGCTCGTCTTTCTGGATCTGGCGCAGCTCATCCGTCAGAGCGTAAGCCTTGCTCTCGACCTCCTGCGCCAGTGCGCGGGCCTTGGCGCGGGCAGCTTCCAGCTCATTCTCGCCCTGCTGGATAAGCTCATCGCGCTTCTGACGGGCTGCATCCAGCTGGTGGGCGGCCTCGTTTTTCAGGCCTTCCACCTCGTCCTGGCTGGCCTTGAGCTGGAGCTTCAAATCATCCAGCTGGCCCAGAACGGCGTCCAGGCGCTTGTCTTCTGCGGACAGATGCTGCTGTGCCGCCTCAATGACCCGCTCCGGGATGCCAAGCTTTTCGCTGATAAGGAAAGCGTTGGACTTACCCGGAACGCCGACGCTGAGCTTATAGGTGGGGCGCAGCGTCTCCAAATCGAACTCGCAGCTGGCGTTGACGACGCCCTTTGTCTCGAGAGCGAACACCTTCAATTCTGCATAGTGCGTTGTGGCCATCAGGAGCACACCGCGGCGGCGCAGTTCTTCGATGATGGCAACAGCCAGCGCCGCACCCTCCGCCGGGTCGGTACCGGCGCCAAGCTCGTCCAGAAGCACCAGCGTGTGGGGCATGGCAAGCTCAAGGATGCCGGTGATCTTCTTCATATGACCGGAGAAGGTGGACAGGCTCTGCTCGATGCTCTGCTCATCGCCGATGTCCACGAGGAATTCGTCGAAGACACAGATCTCACTGCGCTCATCCGCCGGGATGAGGAAGCCGCACTGTGCCATCGCGCAAAGCAGACCGGCCGTTTTCAGAGTGACGGTCTTACCGCCGGTGTTGGGGCCGGTGATGATGAGCGAATCATATTCCCTGCCCAGCGAAATATCGACAGGAACGCACTTCTTTGCGTCGATGAGCGGATGACGCGCCCGGATGAGCGAGAACGACGTATCCGTCCGGACAGTGGGTTTGAACGCCTTCATATCCAGTGCAAGGCGGGCTTTTGCAAGCAGGACGTCGATTTCCAGCATGGCCTTATAGCTGTACTGGAACTGCGGCTCAATGGCTGCGACCTGACCGGTAAATGCTACCAGGATACGCTCGATCTCCTGGGCTTCCTGTGCGCGGTACTGAAGGATGCGTGCGTTTGCCTCCACAACAGCCTGAGGCTCGACGAAGACGGTCGCACCGGTAGACGAGACGTCATGGATGATACCGCTCACCTCACCGCGATACTCGCTTTTGACAGGAACGACATACCGGCCATTTCGGATGGAGACGACGCTCTCCTGTAAGTACTTGGAGGTGTCCATATTCCGGACCATGCTTTCCAGACGGTCGCGGATGCTGTTTTCAGTCGCACGAATCTTCTTGCGCAGGTCGTTCAGGGTGTGCGATGCCGTATCTGCCATTGCATCCGGTGCAAGGATGGCACTCGAGATCTGCTGCTCGAGGCCCGGCTGAGGAGCCAGCGCATAGAATAAGTCGTCCGTCGGAAGTGCATCGTGTTCCGAAGAGCCATACCAGCTGACGAGGTTCTGAAAGTTGCGAAGCGCACCGGCCACCATCAGCAGTTCACCCATTGAGAGGACACCGCCCTTGACAGCGCGGGCGGCCAGCTGACTGACGCCCTCTACTCCACCGAAGCGGGGCGAGCCGTTTTTGATGAGCAGTGAATTGATGGCATCGGTCTGTTCCAGCGCATACCGCACTTCATCGGGGTCGCACTGAGGCTCGATGGCAAGGAGCTTTTCGCGGGACTCCTTGCACACACAGCCCTCCGCCGCCCGGGCAATGATCTTGTCCAGTTCCAGCGTTTTCAAATAACTTGTTTCCATAGTAATTCCTTATTTCAAATCGATTTCAAATGGTTATGGCAGGACGGATCTCAAAAAGGCGTAGCTTTTCAACGGCTTGTCCAGATGGGTCAGCGCATATTGCTCTGCTGCTGTAGAGAGCTTTGCCAGACTGCCGACGGAAATACGGAAGCCGAATATCTTTTTATCTTCTACCAGACAGATATGCCGCAGCGCAAACAGCGCCCCGGCGTCCAGATTGCACTTCTTCCCCGCCTTTTGGGCGCAGGATTCGCAGAGCAGACAGCCCTCCGCCGGGTCGAGATAAAAGGCAGGGCCATCGTAGGTGCCGCAGTCGCGGCAGTAGACCAGCTGCGGCAGAAAACCGCACTCACTCATGGTGCGCAGCTCAAATACGGCCTTGATGACCCGGAGGTCGGCCTTTTTCTCGCTTATCATGTAAAAGCAATTCAGGAGAAGCCTCAGTTCTTTTGCAGCTTCGTCTCCTGTGGGCGAAAGAGCCGAGGCCATTTCCGCCATATACATGGCAAGGCTCATCCCTTCGATGGAGGACGAGATGCCGTGGAAGACGTTTTTGACATCCGCCTCTCGCACTGTATACATATTCCGTCCGGGGACAAGCACGAACTCCGAGTAACAAAAAAGCCCGCAGGCGCTGAACAGTTTGCTTTTCAGCCGCAGGCTGCTCTGCGCAGAGGCCGAGATGACTCCCAGCCCCGGCGTCAGAAGCGTGATGATCCGGTCTGATTCTTTATACCGGGTCTCTTTCAGGACAAGGCCCGGGGTCACAATGGTATCCATCTGTTTTTTCTCCTGCCGGGGCGGTGAGCCGCTGCTGAGCGAGCTGCCGCCTGTAGTCCAGATAACACAGAATATCACCGGTGCAGGCAAACGTCTGCCAGCTGAGTTCCACATCCATCGGACAACGCTCCCTTCTTTAAGGTATAGTATCACCTCTAGGGTACTGCGCTATCCCCGGGAAATCTGTCCTGTTATGAGACTCAGCGGTTGGGCTGCTGCTTGAAGCCGAAATTGTTGAGCATGAACTCGTTATCGCGCCAGTCGGCTTTGACCTTCACCCAGCACTGTAAGTTGACGCGGCAGCCGAGAAACTCTTCGCAGTCGGTGCGGGCTGCGCTGGCGATCTTCTTCAGCATCGCGCCGCCCTTGCCGATGACCATGCCCTTGTGGCTCTCCCGCTCACAGTAGATGTTCACGTCGATGTCCACGAGGTCGGTGCCGGGACGCTCCTTGAAGCGCTCGACCACGACCGCAATGCCGTGCGGGATCTCGTCCCGCATATAGAGCAGAGCCTTTTCGCGGATGACTTCCGCTACAAGCTCCTTCTCAGGCATATCGGTGTAGGCATCATCGTCAAAATAATGCGGGCCTTCCACGGCATAGCGGCTCAGGGCGTCGAACAGTTCCTCGCAGTGGTCATTATCGCGGACACTGACGGTATAGACATCGTCAAAGACGCCCAGGGCCTTCAGCTCCGCCTTGCGGGCCTCGAGGTCCGCCGGGTCTTTGACGAGGTCGGTCTTGTTGATGACCGCGATGGCCGGGCCGCCCTTTTTCAGAGCCTCGACCAGAACCATCTCCGATTCATTCAGCACGCCGTAGGGCTCGAACAGCATCATGGACACATCGACGTCAGCAATGGAGTCGCTGGCCGTCTTGTCCATCCGCTTGCCCAGCTTATTGTGGGGCTTATGCACGCCGGGGGTATCCAGCAGAACGTACTGCAGAGGCCCCCGGGTGATGACGCCAGTAATACGGGTACGGGTGGTCTGGGGCTTGGAGGTGACGATAGCCACCTTCTCCCCCACCAGCAGATTCGTCAGGCTGGACTTGCCCACGTTCGGGCGGCCAATGACCGCCACGAACACAGAGGATGTATCATAATGGCCCTGGATCGGTGTTTCGTTTTTCAAAATAGAACTCCTGTCTTTTTATTCCGTGTAGCTCACCGTGCGGGGCAGACCCAGCTGGATGAGGACAGCTTCTTCCTTCTCACGCATCCGCATGGCTTCCAGACCGCCGTTCTCGTGGTCATAGCCCAGCAGATGGAGCATGGAGTGGACCGTCAGGAAAGCGACCTCTCTCTGCAGCGGATGGCCGTAGAGAGTCGCCTGCTCCTGTGCGCGCTCCATGCTGATGACGATGTCGCCCAGCATCTTGCAGCCGTTGTTCTCGTCCACGTCATAGACGCCGTTCTCCCCCAGAGGGAAGCTCAGCACATCCGTGGGCATCGGCTTGTTGCGGTACTGGTTGTTCAGCTCAGCAATGGCTGCGTTGTCCACGAAGGTCACGCTGATCTCCGCCGGGTCGTCAAAATGCTCATATTCCAGCACAGCGTTGCAGGCGCGGCGGATAAGGATGCGAAGGCCCGAGGGGACCTTGATCGCTTTCTGCGAGTTGGTGATCAAAACTTTATTGGACATAAATCGTCCGCTCCTTTCGTTTCTACATTCTATTGAACGAATGCCCCGGTTTCTGTGGTATGCCGCCGGGGTTGTTTTTCAGTGTTTAGCCGGGTGGGCAGCGGCCTCGTAGGCTTTGATGATCTCCTGCACCAGACGGTGACGCACCACGTCTTTTTCGGTGAAGTAGCACTGCGCGATGCCGTTCACGCCTTTGAGCACCTGAAGTGCATCCACAAGGCCGCTGCGGGTGCGGTCGGGAAGGTCGATCTGAGTGACGTCGCCGGTAACGACCACTTTCGAGCCGACGCCCATGCGGGTGAGGAACATCTTCATCTGCTCCGGGGTGGTGTTCTGCGCTTCGTCGAGGATGATGAAGGAATCGTCCAGCGTCCGGCCGCGCATATAGGCCAGCGGTGCAACCTCGATGATCTGCTTTTCCACCAGACGCTCATAGGTCTCTGCGCCCAGCATATCGAACAGGCCGTCGTACAGAGGCCGCAGATAGGGGTCTACCTTCTGCTGCAGGTCACCCGGCAGAAAGCCCAGCTTCTCGCCTGCCTCCACCGCCGGGCGGGTCAGCACGATGCGGGAGACATCTTTGGCCTTGAACGCCTTGACAGCCATTGCCACAGCAAGGTAGGTCTTGCCGGTGCCCGCCGGGCCGACGCCAAAGGTGATGGCGTTGTTCCGGATGGAGTTGAGGTACTCTTTCTGGCCCAGGGTCTTGGGACGGATGGGCCGGCCTTTGACCGTCACCGTCACGAAGTCTTCGGTCAGCTCCCGGACCCGCTTTTCCTCACCGTCATGCGCAAGGCTCAGGCAGTAGCGCACCGTCTGGTCTTCCAGCGGCGTATGGTTCTCGATAAGGAGAAGCATCCCCTCCACAGCACGGGCCGCAGCTGCAACATTGGCCGGTTCGCCCGAAATGCGCAGCATCGTACCGCGGCACACCGCCGTCACCGAAAATTCTTTCTCCAGCATACGGATGTTCCGGTCACAGTTCCCGAATACAGCGGCTGCGATCTCTACGCTGTCTAATTCAATGCTCTTTTCTGCCATGCGGCTCCTCCTGAATGTCACTAGATTCTGCCTCTATTGTACCACCAAAACAGCGCGAAGAAAACTATGAAAATTGCACAAAATTTTTCAACCGCATATGGCGGTTTAGCGGAGCACCCGAAACCTGCTCTATCAGCCTTTTCAAAGCCGTCTTTAGGACAGCTGCTTCGTTTGCATTGCTTTCCCCGGAGGCTTGTGCTATACTTTGCTCAGAGGCCTCCGGCAATCTACTCCTTGAATCTTCGGATTCTACGTGGGTACCACCGGAGGCTTCTACCGAGATCTCCGACCCTCTGCTCCCCGAATCTTTGGATTCCACGTGGGCTTTGCCGGAGGTCTCTATTTTTATGGGCTTAATGCCCACAATATCGTAAAAGATTTCCCGCTGATTCGTTTTGATGGCCGTCAGCACATCCGCTTCATAGGCGTTCTGCCCGACTTGCATCTTGAGCCACCTTTTTTCAAAACTTTCCGCGAAATGGGGGTAATTAGCGCCCACATCCCCCTCGAAAGGCATTTTCCCAGCCAAACAAAAATCCCCGAAAAGCCAGGCATGAAGCCACTTTTCGGGGATTTTACTTTGGAGCTACTGATCCGATTCGAACGGACGACCTGCTCATTACGAGTGAGCTGCTCTACCGGCTGAGCCACAGTAGCACATTGCGATCTCTGCAACGTGTGATATTTTACCATAAAAGCCGGGAGCTGTCAAGATTGATTCGCAACTTTGTCCCTCTGTGTTTGATCCGGCTCCTTTGCAAGGACGCGGCTCAGCTCACAGACCACAAAGCAGCAGCCGAGAAACACCAGCAGCGCACAGTCGGGCGGGAGGCGGCGCATCGTGGTCACGCGGCCGCACAGGGTGCTGAACGTCTCCTGCGCCCGCTGAGGAAGGAGAAGATAGAATATCAGCAGCGAAAGCGGCAGATGGAGCAGCCGGGCGCGGTAGAGCGGGCGGAGAGTCATCTCGGGCGGGCAGATGGTCCGCACCTGCATCAGAACAGAAAGCCCCTGCACGCTCAGCGCCGCGCAGCACAGCATACTGGCGAACCGGCCGCTTTTTGCAGCCAGGTCACAGCCGGAGCAGACCTCTAAAAGCATCGCACAGAAAACGCCTGCACCAGAGGGCAGCACTTCCCCCGCTCCTGCGGCCAGCATCCGGAAAAACAGGACGAAGCCGCAGAGCTTGAGGTATGTCTGGGACGCCTGTGCGATGATGCCGTCCAGCCGGAGAGGCTGCGAAGCGGTCGGGACAGCAGGGTGTGCCATTGACCCAATCGTCCCTCCCAGCCGCGCCAGAAGCGCGGCGGACAGATAGCCCGCCGCCACCTGTGCAAGGAACAGCAGGACGCCCAGCTCTGCACTGCCCAGCATGGACTGCCCGACGGCCAGTATCACAAAGGACGGGCCGGAACAGACACAGGCCGGGAGGAGCGCATCGGCCTCCCGCGCGGTGAGCTGCCCGGAGCGGACGGCCCCGGCGGCGGCACTTGCTGCGGGGGCAAAGCCGCCCAAAAATCCGATGAGCAGCACCCTCCCAGCCGCCGGAGCGCGGACCCCGATGAGTCTTGCCGCCGGGCAGAACGGCAGCCCCAGCACATCCGCCGCCGGGCATTGGATGAGCAGCGTGGACACGATGAGGAACGGGAACAGCGAGAGCAGCAGCGGGCCGCCGCAGAGCGCCAGCCCCTCCCGCAGGGCCTGTGCGCAGGCATCCGGCGCGGCAAACGGCAGCAGACCCGCGGCCAGCGCCATCAAAAAATACCCCACGCCCCGGATTTTCTCTTTCTGAATCATACGCGCACCCTCCATTTCCATATATATGTGGTAATTGGCAGCGGTTTGCATGGCGGGAGGGAGCAGCGTGGGAAGAAAACGAAAGCAAACGCATTCCCTGCGCGGCTGGTTCCGGCGGATGTTCCGTCAGCCGCCCGGGGACTTCTACGGACGGGCTTCGGTCTACCTGAGCGGCAGAAGGATGGAGATCGAGCAGTTCCGGCGCATCCGCTCCTACGAAGAAGGCAAGCTCTGCCTCGAGTTGAAGCGCGGCACTCTGACGGTCTACGGCGACGATTTGAAGATAGAGACACTCTCCGCCCGGAGGCTCACCCTGCGGGGGCAGATTCTGCGGACCGATTTTTCAAAGGAATAGGAGCTTTCTACCATGGAATGGACTCAGCTCTGGGCGGGCATCACCTTTGCGGCGCAGAACGGCGATGCCGAAGGTCTGCTGACTGCTGCGGCCGCAGGCGGGCTGCACCTCTCTGACATCGTTCCCCGGCCCGGCGGGTTCTCGGCCCGGTGCGCCGCATGGCATTATCGGAAACTGGCCGCTCTGGCCCGCAGACGGCGGGTGCGGCTGCGCATCCAAAAACGGCAGGGTCTTTTCTTTTGCATCCGTCCCCTTCTCCGGCGGCGGGGGCTCTGGGCCGGATGCCTTGTCTTTCTCCCTCTGCTGCTCTGGCTGCAGGGCTTTGTCTGGTTCGTCGAACCGGTGGGCCTGACGCCCGGCCAGCAGGCGCGGGCCGCCGTCGTCCTGTGGGAGGCAGGGCTTTTCCCGGGAAATGCCGTCACACAGGAAAAGCTCGCCGCCGGAGAATACGCCCTGCTCCAGAGCGGTGAGTTTTCCTGGGCCAGCCTCAACTTTATGAAGGGAAAGCTGGTGGCGGAGGCGGCTGCGGCGAAACCGGTGCCGGACATCGCTGCCGGGACGCTCCACGGCCTCCGGGCCAGGGTGTCCGGCACGGTCGTTCGCACCAACCTCGTCAGCGGGACGATGCTCGTCGTCCCCGGCCAGGCCGTAGAAGCCGGTCAGGGCCTCATCGGGACAGCCCGCGCCGAACGGGACGGAACGCTCATCTTTCAGCCTGCGGCGGGCAGCGTCCGGGCGCAGTTCGAGTGGGAAAACGAGCAGGATACTGCCCTGCTGCTGCCCATCGAACAGCTCACCGGGCAGCAGGCCGTGCATCGGACGCTCGTCTGGGACGGTCATGCGATCGCTCTGCCCTCCCTGCATCCTGCTCCAGGCGAGGCAGAGGCCGAAGCCGTCGTCCGACACTACCAGCCAGAAATCTTCGGGCTTCCCGTTCCTGTTTTTATCGAAGAAACGACATATTATTATAAAGTTTCCACCGATTTGGAGCGGACCGAAGAGCAGGCTCTGGCCCTTGCAAGGCTGCAAAGTAAACAAGCTTTACAGCAAAATTGGCCTGATTTTGAGCTTCTGGCCCGCAAAGAGGACGTCTCTGTCGAAGAAAACACCCTCCACTACCGGGTCGTCTACACCATCACCGCCGACATCTGCAAATGAAAACGCCGCACAGCCCCGAGCACATCTGCTCCGGCCATGCGGCGATTTATGATTATGGATTTTTGTTACTTCTCTTCCGGGGTCGTCTCGGCCAGAAGCTCGTTCAGGTCGAACTCATACTTCGTGTGACAGAAGTGGCAGACCACCTCACACTTCGGGTCTTCGTCCCGGAGCTTTACCAGCTCTTTGCGGCCAAGGCTGAGGAGCATATCCTTCGTGCGCTTCTTGCTGCAGTCGCACTGATACTTCACCTCGCGGGTATCGAGGACCTGCGGGTCGAAGCCCGCCATTGCCAGCTCCATCATATCCTGCGGGGTCTTCCCTGCCCGGAGCAGCTCGGTGACGGAAGGCATGGCGGCGATGTTCTGCTCCAGACGGGTGATCTCGGCATCGGTCGCGCCCGGCAGGAGCTGCAGCAGATAGCCGCCGGCGCAGGCGATGGACAGGTCCTTGTCCACCAGAACGCCCAGCGCACACACGGTGGGGATCTGCTCGCTGTAGGCGTAGTAGCTGGTGATGTCCTCGGCGATCTCACCGGACACCAGCGGCACCTGACCCACCGTCGGCTCCTTCTGGAGCTTGTTGTCCCGGATGACGGTCAGAACGCCGTCTTTGCCGACTGCGCCGCCCACGTCCAGATGTCCGTTCTCCTTTGCGGGAAGCTCGACCAGCGGGTGGTCGATGCAGCCTTTGACGTTGCCGTGTGCGTCGGTGCAGGCGATGACGACGCCAGCCGGGCCGCCGCCGGACACGCGCAGAGTGATGGAGTCGCCATCATCCTTGAGCATCGCGCCCATCAGGGAGACACCGGTGAGCAGACGGCCAAGGGCTGCGCTGCAGGTGGCGCTGGTGGTATGCAGCTTTTCTGCCGTGCGGACGATCTCAGTGGAGTCCACGCCGCAGAACACGACACCGCCGTTTTCAGAAATGCCGCGGATAAGATTCGACATATTATTGTTCCTCCAGTTGGGTATACTGTTTGACTGCGCAGAAGAAATAGCGCTCGCTCTCGTCGGTCAGAGGGCCAAAGCTCTCGCCGTCGCAGACACTTTCCAGCGCAAAGCCATGCTTTCCCAGAGCGGCGCGGATGGTGTCGAGGTCGTAGGTGTACTCGTAGAACTGCTCGTGGAAGTGCTCTCCCGTCTCGCGGTAGTCGATGTCCACGCTGATCTCCACCCGGCGGTCGGCGGCGCTGTAATGGTTGCGCCAGACGCAGGAGGCGTCCTCTTCTTCAAACGTAAAGACGTTTTCGCCCAGCACGTTCTGGTGCTTATAGGGCGTGTTCATATCGAACAGGAGCACGCCGCCCTTTTCCATAAAGAAGCCGGCGTTGGCGATGGCTTTGTCCAGGTCCGGGATGTGGTTGAAGGTGTCGAAGGTGGACACCGCACCCCGGATGGTGCCGTAGAGGTCCAGCTTGAGCAGGTCCTGCCGCAAAAGAAGCAGGCCGCCGGAAAGGCCAAGCTGCTCGGCCTTGTCCCGGACGACGCAGAGCATCTCCTCCGACTGGTCGATGCCGATCATATCGTAGCCCGCCTGCGTGAGCATCAGGGTCAGCTCTCCTGTCCCGCAGCCCAGGTCTGCGAGGATGCCGTCATGGATACCGTGGGCTTCCAGCTCTTTTTTGATGTGGGCATACAGGGCCTCGTAGTCGGCCTCGCCGTTGAACTCATCGTAAAAATAAGCAAATTCGTTGTAAGCCATTGCGTTACTCCGCGTCCTCTGCGTTTGCCTCGTACTCGGCGGCGACGGCTGCGTTCAGCACAGCCTGCAGCTCCGTGATGCCGTAGCCGCTCTCGCCGCTGGTCAGCACCACTTTCTGGCAGCCGTAGGGCAGGCAGAGCTTTTCGAACTCCTCCTGCGTCTGGGCCAGCTGGCTCTTTTTGAGCTTATCCGCCTTGGTCAGGGCCACGACGAAGGGGATGTTGTGGTAGTGGAGATAATGCAGCATCTGGATGTCATCGGCGCTGGGGGCGTGACGGCAGTCGATGAGCTGGACCAGCAGGGTGTGGTGGCGCTGGGCCTCGAAGTAGCTGTTGATGAGGTCGTCCCAGCGCTCACGGTCGGCGTTGCTCACCTTGGCATAGCCGTAGCCGGGCAGGTCCACAAAGTAGCAGTCCCCTACCTCATAGAAATTGATGGTCGCCGTCTTGCCCGGCGTGCTGGACACGCGGGCGAGATTCTTGCGGTTGCAGAGCTTATTGATGAGGCTGGATTTGCCCACGTTGGAGCGGCCGGAGAAGCTCAGCTCCGGGCGGTCGCTCTCGGGCAGCTGGCTGGAAATGCCGTAGCTTGCAATGAAATCCGCTTTGTTATAGTTCATGGAGCTTTCCTTTCTTTGATAAATGCCATCTATCCCAACTCCTTCAGTCATCGCTTACGCGATGCCAGCTCCCTCAGTGAGGGAGCCTCTAGCGAAGAGGAAAAGCTTTCCGGTATGCCAAAGCCTCCCTCCTTGAGGGAGGGGGACCGCGTCAGCGGTGGAAGGAGTTCTTTTCCCTCAGCAGACCGCGCCCGGCTGCGGCTTTTCAGCCGTCTGCGGCAGGGCCGCAGCCTCAGCGGGCTTTACCTTCCTGGTGCGGGGGTGGCCCGCAGACACCGTCTTGGGCTTGAGGAGGGCTGCGGCGAGGACCTGCGACAGGTTGGACATGGGCAGGAACTCGATGTTCTTCTTGACCTCGTCGTCCACCTCGTACAGATCGGACAGGTTGTCCTTCGGGATGAGGACGGTCTTCATCCCCTCGCGGTAAGCGGCCATACTCTTCTCGCGGAGGCCGCCGATGGGCAGCACATTGCCGTGGAGGGTGATCTCGCCGGTCATGGCCACATCGCCCCGCACCGGGATGCCGGACAGGCAGGAGATGAGGGCCGTGGTCAGGGTGACGCCGGCAGAGGGGCCGTCTTTGGGGACTGCACCCTCCGGGGCGTGGATGTGCAGGTCGCACTTCTTGAGGCGCTCGGAGTCGATGCCATACTCTGCGGCATGGACGCGGGCATAGGTGATGGCCAGCTGGGCGCTCTCCTTCATCACGTCGCCCAGAGAACCGGTGACGGTGATCTTGCCGCTGCCGTTGTCGATGACCTGCACCTCGATGGGCAGGGTCTCGCCGCCGATGCTGGTCCATGCCAGACCGTTGGCGATGCCGATGGCGTTGGTGCGGTTGAGAAACTCGGGCTTGACCATCCGGGGTCCCAGCAGCTTTTCGAGGCCGGTGCCGGTGACGGAGACATTCTCCGCCTCGCCGGAAGCAATTTTCCGGGCGCACTTGCGCAGGACGCTGGTGATGGTGCGCTCCAGATTGCGGACGCCGGCCTCGCGGGTGTAGCCGTCGATGATGCCGTAGAGGGCGCTCTGGGAGAAGGTGACCTTGCCGGTCAGGCCGCAGGCGTCCAGCTGCTTGGGGACCAGATGCTTCCGGGCGATGTTGTACTTTTCCACCCGGGTGTAGCTGGGCAGCTCGATGACGTCCATGCGGTCGCGCAGCGGGCCGGGGATGGCACCGAGGTCGTTGGCCGTGGTGATGAAGAGCACATGGCTCAAATCAAACGGCATATCGATGAAATGGTCGTTGAAGGTGCTGTTCTGCTCGGGGTCGAGGGCTTCCAGCAGAGCGGCCGCCGGGTCGCCCCGGAAGTCGCCTGCCAGCTTGTCGATCTCGTCCAGAAGCATCAGGGGGTTCGCGCTCTTGGCAGAGATCATGGCGTTGATGATCTTGCCGGGCATCGCGCCGATGTAGGTGCGGCGGTGGCCGCGGATCTCGGCCTCATCCCGCACGCCGCCAAGGCTGATGCGGACATACTTGCGGTTCAGGCTCTCGGCGATGGAGCGGGCGATGCTGGTCTTGCCGACACCCGGAGGGCCGACGAGGCAGATGATCTGGCCCTTCACGTCGGGGGCCAGCTTGCGGACGGCCAGCACCTCGAGGATGCGGTCCTTGACCTTCTTCAGGCCGTAATGGTCCCGGTCCAGCACCCGCTGGGCCTTGGCGATGTCCAGATCGTCCTCGGTAAAGGTGTTCCAGGGCAGGTCGAGGCAGGTGTCCAGATAGGTGCGGATGACCGTGCCTTCCTGATTGCTGCTCTGCATTTTGGAGAGGCGGTCCACCTCTTTGAGAAGCTTCTTTTCCCGGTCCTCGTCCAGATGGAGGGCCGTGATCTTCCGGCGGTACTCCTCAGCCTCGGCGGTGGTATCGTCGTCCTCGCCCAGCTCCTCGCTGATCATGTGGAGCTGCTCGTGGAGGTAGTAGTCGCGCTGGTTCTTGTCCATCGCCTCGTCTACCTTCTGGGCGATCTCCTTATCGATCTCGAGCATCCGGCGCTCCCGGTGCATCTTCTCGATGAGCAGATGCAGACGGCCCATCAGGGTGCCTTCGTCCAGAATGGCCTGCTTATCCTCGAAGCGGAACAGGAGGTTGGCCGGGATGTACTCGGACAGGAAGGCGGCGTCGGTGCTGGTGGTGATGGCAAACACCACGTCCTTGCCGATGTGGGGGTTCAGAGCCAGCAGGTCGTCAAAGCTCTTTTTGACGTTGCGGACGAGGACGTCCGCCTCCGGCAGCTCCTCGGGCTTCGCCATCCTGACCGGGGCCGGGCGGACGGTGGCCAGCAGGAAGCTGCCGTCGTCCTCCATCTCGGAGAGTCTGGCGCGGTATTTGCCTTCGACCAGGATGCGGACGAGGTCGTCCGACACCCGCATCACCTGCTTGACCTCGGCCACGACGCCGTAAGTATAGAGGTCGGCGGACTTGGGGTCCTCGACCTTCATCTCTTTCTGTGCCACGAGGAAGACGTCAGAGTTGTTGCTGACGGCCCACTCCACGGCGGCGATGCTCTTCTCGCGGCCCACCTCGAAGTGGAGCAGATTGTTGGGGAAGACCACCAGCCCGCGCAGGGCGATGGCCGGAAGGTGGAGGACGCTCCGCTCCACCTTGACCGTAACTTTTTCAGACATAGTACAAAACCTCCCAGCCGTCCCTCGGATGCGAGTCATCCATAAGGGCGGCTTTTTTGTAGGGTCATATCAAATCTATCATTTTATTATAGCGAAAAATGTTTGCAGATGCAACCGTTCAGCGCTTTTCCCGGGTGTTGTAGCCCAGTCTGCCCAGTGCGGGCAGGATGGCCCGGAGGGTCAGGGACGTGAGGGCGCCCATGACGAGGCCCAGCACCAGCATCACCGGCGCATAGTACAGCGACATGGCCGAGGACAGGATGAGCCCCGCGCCAAGCAGCTGGCCGATGTTGTGGGACAGTGCGCCGCAGACCGACAGGATGAACCATGTGGGCCGGAACGGGAGCTTATAGTAGAGCACCCACATCACCAGCAGGGACAGCAGCCCGCCGCAGAGCGAGAGGAAGCCTGCCGTCCAGCCGGAGACGAGAAAGACGAACAGCGCCTTGAGCAGGTCGAGATAGAGCGCCTGCCGCGCCCCCATGAAGAACAGTGCATACATCACCACGATATTCGCAAGGCCCAGCTTCATGCCCGGCGCAAGGCCCGGGATGACCAGTGTGCCTTCGATGAAGGAAAGCGCCATCGCCAGCGCGAACAGCAGGCCGGAAAGTGCGATCTCGTGTGTTTTCTTTGGGTCATGGTTTCGGTTTGCCATCGGCTCTCCCCCTTTGCTGCATCGGTCATTCTTCGCCGCCGGCGGTCTGCTCGTACTGCTCCTGCTCTTCGACGGCGGCTTCCCATGCGGCGAAAAGCTCGTCCTGATGGAAGCGCAGGTCGCTGAGCTCGTCGCTCTTTTCCCGCAAAAGCTGGGGGTCGTTGTAGACCTCCGGCGAGTTTATCTCGTTTTCCAGCTCCACTTCGCGGGCGCCGCAGGCTTCCATCTCGTCCTCGCAGGCTTTGATCTTGGCGCGCAGCTCGGCCCGGCGGCGGCGCTGCTCTTTGCCGTAGCCCGCCTTGGCGGGTTCGCTGCTCTTCTCGGCCACGGGGGCGGGAGCGGCGCGGCCCATCAGGGCGTCATAGCTGGGGTAGATGACCGCCTTGCCGTCCTCGAGGTAGAGGATGGGGCAGGCCAGACTGTTCATCAGGTGGCGGTCATGGGTGACGAGGAGCAGCGTGCCGGTGTAGGCCATCAGCGCCTCGGTCAGGTTCTCGCGGGTGTAGATGTCCAGATGGTTGGTAGGCTCGTCCAGGAACAGCAGGTTCGGGCGTTCCAGCACGATCTCTGCAAAGCGCAGTCGGGCCAGCTCGCCGCCGGACAGGGCCTCGCAGGGCTTGAAGACCGTCTCGCCCCGGAAGCCCAGCTTTGCCAGATGGCTGCGGACTTCCAGCTCGGTCATCCGGGGGTACTTGTTCCAGATGACGTCGATGACGCGGCCCGCGCCGATGCGGTCCTGCTGCTGGGCGAAGATGCTGGGCCGTGCGCCGGTGCCAAGGCGGACCATGCCGCCGGAGGGGCGGCGCTTGCCGTCCAGCACCTGCATCAGGGTGGATTTGCCTGCGCCGTTGGGGCCGGCGATGATGAGCCGCTGGCCGCGGCAGACCGTATAGGTGAAGGGCTCCAGCAGGGTGCGGCCGCCGATCTTGATGGTCAGGTTCTTGAGCAGCACCAGCTCATTCCACGGTTCCACGTCGTATTCGAAGCGGAACTTGAGCTGGTTGGTCTCGTCCTGAGGGGCCTCGGTGATCTCCAGCTTTTCCAGCTGCTTGCGGCGGCTCTGGGCCATCTTGGTGGTAGAGGCGCGGACGAGGTTGCGGTCGATGTAGTCCTGTAATTTTTCGGCCAGCGCCACGTCGGCGTCGTGCTGCTTCTGGCGCAGGGCGTCGGCGGCTTCCTTCTGGGGCAGATAGGCCGAGAAGTTGCCCTTGTAGGTGGTCATGGTCTGGAAGGAGACTTCCCAGATCTTGGTACAGACGTTGTCGAGGAAATAGCGGTCGTGGCTGACCACCAGAACGGCACCGGAGTAGCCCTTGAGGTAGTTTTCCAGCCACTCCATGGTGGCGAAGTCCAGATGGTTCGTGGGCTCGTCCAGAATGAGGACGTCCGGCTTCTCGAGGAGGAGCTTGGCCAGACGGAGACGGGTCAGCTCACCGCCGGAGAGGACGCCCACGTTCTTGCTCCAGGTATCCTGTGCAAAGCCCATGCCGGACAGCACCTTCTTGATGTTGACGTCCATGTTGTAGCCGTCGGCGGCGTCGATGATGTTCTGCAATTCGTCGTGCTTTTCGAGAAGGGCGGCGTCGTCGGGAGAGGCCGCCATCTTCTTTTCCAAGATCTGCATCTGGGCCATGGCGTCCAGCACAGGGGCGAAGGAAGAGCGCATCTCCCCGTAAATATCCAGCGTGACATCGAGCTTTGCGTTCTGCTCCAGATAGCCCAGCGTCACGCCGTGGGTCACGCTGAACTCGCCGTCATAGTCGGTGTAGACGCCGGTCAGAATTTTGAGCAGGGTCGTCTTGCCTGCGCCGTTCTGGCCCACGATGCCGATGCGGTCTTCTTTTTCCACGCTGGCGCTCACGTCGTGCAGGACGACTTTCTCGCCAAAGCTCTTTCCGAGTTTTTCCAAATGAATCAGCATATCGTTCTTCCGTGTTCTTTTCCAGTAGGGTGGATGGGGACATTCCCGCCGTTACAGCTGATGACGGCGGTGCTTGAGGCCGAGGTTCGCCAGCTCTTCCGGCTCCATCACCAGCGGGTAGAGCTCTTCCAGCGAGGCGATCTCGTAGGTGGGGCTCACCTTGCCCGGGTTCTCGGCGTGGCCGGGGTTGAACCAGCAGGTGTCGAGGCCCGCGTTCACGCCGCCCTGAATGTCGCTGGTGAGGCTGTCGCCCACCACCAGGACGTGCTCCCGGTTCTCCACGCCCAGTGCGCGGAGAGCGGAGTCGAAGATGCGGCGGCTGGGCTTCTCGCTGTCCAGCTTCTCGGAGACGAAGACGTCCTCAAGGTAGGCCCCGATGCCGGATTCTGCCACCCGGCGGCTCTGCACCTTCTCGAAGCCGTTGGTCACGACGGCCAGCGTCGCCACCTCGGAAAGCTCCCCGAGGACGTCCGGCACATTGGGGGTCATCAGGTCGGGGTGAGAGGACAGGTGGTCGAGGTAGCAGCGGTTCATCTCCACGCCGTCACCGGCTGCGTTGATGGCCTTGAGGAAGCGGGTGAAGCGCTCCCCCATCAGCTTGTCGCGGCGTATCTGGCCCTTTTCCAGCTGACGCCAGAGCTCCGAGTTGATGTCCCGGTAGGTCTGCACCGTCCCGGCGTCCGGCTCGATGCCGTATTCCACCAGCGTCTCAGCCAGCGCCTTGTTCTCGGCGGCGTCAAAGTCCAGAAGCGTATTGTCTGCATCGAAGAGGATGCAATAATATTTTGCCATGTTTCTTTCCCTTCTCTATCATGTTTCGAGCCGCCTGCCGCCTTGAGCGGGCGCGGCTGCGGTGCGGTTTGAGAACAGCGAGAAGCCAGCCCCGCCCGGCAGAGCTGGCTTCTCGTATTTTTTATCCTTCCAACGTCATTTCATAGGCTTCGTCGTCGGACTGGTCCGGCAGGTTCCCGCTGCACTTGCAGTGTGGCGTGCAGGCGCACTCTTTTGCGATGCACTTTGCCATCTGCTCCTCCGTCACGCCGTTCTCGACGTTTTCCCAATCCATGTCGTAGTAGTCCACGCTGCCGTCGGTCACATCTTCTGCGCCGGGCAGGCCGAGGACTTGCATTTCTTCACGGAACATCCGCTCGCCTCCTCTCGGCTCAGCCTATGCGGCTTTGCAGAGGAAGGTGCGGGGCGTCATTCTGCCTTGCTTTCGGCTTCCTTGCTGGCGGAGACTTCCGACTTGGTTTCGGCCTTGGGCTCTGCCTTAGACTCAGCTTCGCTCTCGGCCTTGCTTTCGGACTCCGACTCTGCCTTGGAGCTGCCAGACGACGTGCTGGACGATGCCGACGACGAACTGCTGGTGCTGTGGGAAGAGCTGCCCGAACTTGCAGAGGAAGACGAAGAGGATGTACTGCCGGAAGAACCGGCATGGGACGAGGACGAACTGCTGGTGGAGCCGGACTCGCTGGTCACACCGCTGCCGATGGTGATGGTCAGGGTGTTGCTGCTCACCTTGCAGTCGTTGTAGGTGACGACGGCGTGGATCTTATAAGAAGCGTTGGCCATGGAGCTGTCCACCACCACGGTGATGCTGGACTTGCCGGCGGCCTGCGTGACCTCCTGACCGTTGGCGTACCAGCGCAGGTTCTCGGTCTTGGCGTACTTGCCGCTCAAAGTCGCCTTGAAGGTGTAGGAGCTGCCCACAGCGCCCTTGCCCTCACTGGTGATGTGGACGGAGGCCGTGCCGAAGACTGCCGTGACGTCCAGATTCTGCTTGAAGTCGGTGTCGGTGCGGGTCTTGCTGGTGAGGCCGTCGCTCCACTTGACGAAGACATGGCCCTCCGCCGGGACAGCGGTCACGGTGATGGATTTATCGGGGTCGGTGACGGTGTAGGTCACAGAGCTGTTGCCGGTGTCATTGCCGACGCTCAGGGTGCCGCCGCCGTTCTTGTCCACACGGTAGCGGGCCTCGAACTTTTTGTTCTCGCTGGTGCTCTCGCTGGAAGAGCTCTCCGAGCTGCTGGCGCTCTCGGCCTGACTCTCGCTGGAGCTGACAGCCTCCGAGCTGGGAGCGGCCACGGCGGAGCTGGGGTTGGAGACATACTCCATGGTGCGGGTGGGGATGTTGTTGGTGTCGGGGCGGCGGTCCTCGGTCTGCAGGGCGTGGGTGCGGAGATAGTTCAGCACTGCCTTGAGGCCGGCGCTCTTGAGGTGGATGTCGCCGCTGGTGTAGTAGTCCGCGATGCCGTAGCCGTCGCTGCCCTTGAGGGCCTCGGCAGAGTTGAGGAAGCGGACGCCCAGCTGCTCGCACAGATCCAGAAGGGCCATGTTGAAGTCGTCGATCTTGGCCTGGTCCATGTGGGGGTAGTTGGAGTGGTCAGCCGGCACCGGCGGCACCGTGTTGACGATGATGTCGGTATAGGGATAGCTCTGCTGGATGGCCTGGATGAGGGCCGTGTAGTGGGCGATGAAGTCCGAGACTTCCATCCCGGTGTCGTTGGTGCCGAAGGTCATGACCACACGGCGGGGCTTCATCATGGCCACCGCCTGAGGGATGGTGTAGTGGTTGGAATCTTTCTTAAAGGTAACGATGCCCTCGTTGAGCGCGACCTGGGTGCCGATGCCCTCTTTGGCGCAGAACTGCTGCAGGGAGATGAGGCCGTTGTTGTAGAGGCGGACGGTGTTGGAATCGCCCAGAAAAAGGGTGTCGTTCAGATAGTCCGTGCCGGCGTCGGCGGTCTCCGTCAGCAGGGCGGTGGAGGCGTTATCGATCTGGTAGTGGCCCGACAGGTCTTCGCCGGGGGTGGGGTCTGCCGCGGACTCCGAGACGGAGGGGGCAGGATCCTCGCCGCCCTTTTTGAGAAGGGTGGTGGTGATGCCGAAGGTCAGCAGCACCGCCAGCACGCAGAGGATGCAGACCAGAACGGCCCGATGCTGCATGGGAGTCATGGTCTCGTTTTGTTGTTGTCTTTTTTGACTCATAGATTCAGTCCCTCTCGTTTCAGGAATGGGAAAGCTCGTCCACCGGGCGGAGAGCCCAGTCCGTCAGCTCTTTGCAGTCAGCGGCCATGAAGACCGGCGCAAAGGGGGTGACCTCTTCCCTGCCGCCGTAGCCGTAGAGCACAGCGGCGGCGTCCAGGCCGCAGTTCACAGCGCCCTGCATATCGTCCCGGCGGTCGCCCACCATCAGCACCCGCTTGCCCTGCATGACGGGCTGGGCGAGGACGTGGCGGATGACGTCGGTCTTGTTGTCACGGCTCTCATCCATGGACGCGCCGCCCACGAAGGAGAAGTAAGGCGCAAGGCCCTGCTCTTCGAGGATGGGCCTCACAACGTCGGTGGGCTTGCAGGTGGCCGTGCAGAGGGTCAGGCCCGCAGCCTTGAGACGGCCCAGCATCTCCACCACGCCGGGGTAGACATCGCCCTCGTGGCAGCCCCTGGCGGCGTAGCTCACGCGGTAGCGCTTCGTGGCCTCCTCGATTTTTGCAGGGTCGGAGAAATGCTCGCCGAAGCTCTTGCGGAGGGGCGGGCCGATGTAGCGGCCAAGGTCGCTCCGGGCGACGTCAACGCCCATGGAGCTGAAAACTTCTTCCAGTGTATTGAGAATGCCGGGGGCGGAATCGATGAGCGTACCGTCCACGTCAAACAGGATCGCATCGTAGTGCAGCAAGGTCAGGTTCCCCTTTCTCTTTGGATAAACATTATATAGTATAGCACAGATTTCGATATTCAGCAATTCCAACAAAACACTTTTCCGACTTTTATACATATTTTTAGGCAGCCCCGCCCCGGAAAGCAAAAACCGCCCACCCATTGCGGGCGGGCAGTCGCATTTTGACATCAGCTCTCGGTGGTGGTGCAGTTCCCCGTCGAGGGGTAGTAGAGGTTGTTGGCGATGAATTCCAGCTTCTCTTTCAGAACCAGCTCAAGGTTCGCCACGGCGTGGACCATGTTGGTGGCGGAGTCGTTGACTTCCAGCAGCTTGCACAGGTCCAGCTCCTCCATGCTGAGGGCGGCTTTCATCTTCTGGCTCTCGGCGCAGAGGATGTGGCTCAGGGCCGACTCCTGCAAAGCGATGCTCTCCATCAGGTCGACGACGGCCTGGTCGAGGGAAACTCTCGGCAGCGCGGGGCAGCCGCAGGAAACGCAGGGGGTGCAGTTGGTGGTATCAGCCATAAGAAGGACCTTCCTTTCTATAATAGGAATCGGGCGCAGTCCATCCTATGTGCCTCGCCGCCCGGATGTCACTCCGGCTTTGCGCTCTTCTGTACCTTCTCGATGGTGTCGCGGTAGCCGCCGGAGCCGTACTGGATGCAGCGGTTGATGCGGCTGATGGTGGCGGTGCTGATCTCCACGGCCTTTACGATCTGGTCGTAGGTGCTGCCGCCGAGCAGGAGCTTGGCCGCTTCCAGACGCTGGGCCATATCGGAGATCTCCTTGACCGTGCAGAGGTCTTCGAAGAAGTTGTAGCACTCCTCCCTCGTCTCAAGACTCAGGATCGCGTCGAACAGTGCGTCGGTGGTGGGGTTTCTTCTGGGGTTCTTGTCCGCCATAGCTGCCTCCTTTAGGGCAAAGTGCCGCGGGGTGCGGCAGGGGTCTTTCTATCACTCTGTAACTTTAGCACTTGAAAGTGTAAAAGTCAAGTGTTCGGTCTTTCTTTCCGGGGGTTTAGCAGATTTCACCTGTGGAGGCGTTAAGTTTTATTCATCTCACATCTGAACAAAAATCGCCTAAATTTTCTTAGTTTCTCCCCCGCAAAAATGGCACAGTCTCCTAACTTGCCCAAAATATATTGACAAGTTATGAAATCAGGACTAAAGTATACACAATCATTCGGCAAATGCAATGAACAGGACATGACTTTTCGCATTCCCTGCGCTCAGAGAGCCGCCATTCCGGTGCAAGACGGCAGCACAGTGCGATCAGCCCTCACCTGCGAGCAGCCTGTGCGAACCCGCTTGCGGCAGTAGTGCATGGCCGTTCAGCCCACGTTACAGGGCGGCGTATCGGCGGCAGGAACGCCTGTACGCGCAAGCGGCTGCTCCCGAAAGCAGCAAACGAAGTGGTACCGCGGAGAACGACCGGTGCAGATGCACCGTTTGGCCTTCGTCTTCGAGGAAGATGGGATACATTTTTGTGTCTCTGTCTTTCATGAGGACGGAGGCTTTTTTCACCCTCCGGGCCGTTTCGCCTGCCCTGCTTTTGGGCACAGCCGCTCTGTCTGGCACATTGCCGGTTGCCGGTGTGAAAGAAAGGAAAGAGGTATAAAGAAATGAATACGCTGGTCATCGTTTTGATCGCAGCCGTGTGTCTGTTCGGCGCTTATACGCTGTATGGCCGCTGGCTGGCCAACAAGTGGGGCATCGACCCCACCGCCAAGACCCCCGCAGTCGTCCATGAGGATGGCCGTGACTATGTCCCCACCAACGGCTGGACCGTCTTTGCACATCAGTTCAGCTCCATTGCCGGTGCAGGCCCTGTCACCGGTGCCATCCAGGCTGCTGCTTTCGGCTGGCTGCCTGTCCTGCTGTGGGTGCTGCTGGGCGGCATCTTCTTCGGCGCTGTCACCGACTTCGGCGCTCTGTACGCTTCCGTCAAGAACGACGGCAAGAGCATGGGCATGCTGATCGAGAAGTACATCGGCAAGACCGGCCGCAAGCTGTTCCTGCTGTTCTGCTGGCTGTTCTGCGGCATCGTCATTGCAGCGTTTGCTGACATGGTGGCCGGCACCTTCAACGCCTTCGGCGCCGACGGTGCTCTGGCGGAGACTGCTCAGACCAACGGCGCTGCCGGTATGGTCTCCATCATGTTCATGGTCTTTGCTGTCGTCTTCGGCCTCATCCAGAAGAAGTTCAACTTCTCCGGCTGGAAAGAGAGCGTCATCAGCATCGTCTTCATCGTGCTTTCCTTCGTCATCGGTGCAAACCTGCCCATCATTCTGGGCAAGGCTGCATGGAGCTACATCACCTTCGTCTACATCTTCTTTGCTGCAGTTCTGCCTATGTGGCTGCTGAAGCAGCCCCGTGACCACATGACCACCTTCATGTTCGTGGCCATGATCGCTGGCGCTGTGGTCGGCTTGCTGGTCGCTCATCCCACCATGAACCTGCCCGTCTTCACCGGTTTCACCAACGAGAAGCTGGGCACCATGTTCCCCATCCTGTTCGTCACCGTGGCCTGCGGTGCTGTCTCCGGCTTCCACGGCCTCGTCTCTTCCGGCACTTCCTCCAAGACCGTCGAGAACGAGAAGGATATGCTGAAGGTCGGCTATGGCGCCATGATCCTCGAGAGCCTGCTGGCTGTTCTGGCTCTCTGCGTTGCCGGTGCTGCTGCCGCTGCTGACGGCACTCCCGCTGCTGGCACCCCGTTCCAGATCTTCAGCCGCGGCGTCGCCGGTTTCTTTGAGATGTTCGGTGTCCCCGCTTATGCCGCTACCGTCTTTATGACCATGTGCGTCTCCGCACTGGCTCTGACCAGTCTGGATGCCGTGGCCCGCATCGGCCGTATGAGCTTCCAGGAGCTGTTCAGCGTGGACGATATGGAGCACGCTGAGGGCTGGCGCAAGCTGCTCTGCAACGTCTACTTCTCCACCTTCATCACTCTGGTGTTCGGCTTCATCCTGACCAAGATCGGCTACGCCAACATCTGGCCCCTGTTCGGTTCTGCAAACCAGCTGCTGAGCGCTCTGGTCCTGTCTACCCTGTGCGTCTTCCTGAAGGTCACCGGCCGCAGCAACAAGATGCTCTTCCCCCCGCTGATCATCATGCTCTGCGTCACCTTCACCGCTCTGGTGCAGCGTCTCATGGCGATGGTCAAGGCCATCAGCAATGCCGCTGCTGTCACCATCCCTGCCGGTGAGACCACTTGGGGCGCTGTGTTCATCGCCAACGGCCTGCAGCTCATCCTGGCTGTGCTGCTGATCGTTCTGGGCCTGAACATCGTGTTCCACTCCTTCTCCGCCTACAAGAAGGCAGAGCACAACAGCGAGGCCAAGGCCTGATCTGTTGACCGCTGCTGACTGAATAAGCAAAACGCCGCTGACGGTTCTGAAGCCGTCAGCGGCGTTTCATTATATTCTTTTTTGGTCACAGCATCTTCACCATGATGATCTCATCCCGGTAGGTGCCGTCCTTCAGCTTAAAGGCCCGGGGCTGGATGCCATAGCGCTCAAACCCAACCTTCTCATAGAGATGGATGGCGCGGGCGTTATCGCTGTACACCCCCAGCTCCAACTGCTCGAAGCCGTTGGCCCGGGTCTGGTCAATGGCCAGCTGCATCAGATAACTGCCCAGACCGCAGCCCCAATACTCTTTCCGGACAGAGATGCCCATTACGGCACGATGGCGGTATTTGATGTGCGGCCGCAGCTGTGCAACCCCAAACTCCCCCACCAGCTTTTCTCCGGCAAAAGCGCCCACCTCAAAGTTCACAGGGCTTTCCCCGCAGTCTGCAAGCCGATTCCCCATCGCTTCCAGACTCACCCCTTCCTCCGGGTATCGGGCCATAAAATAGGCCTCGCTGTAGGTTGCATTGCGGAATGCATTCAATGCCTCTGCATCGTCCGCGCACAAGCTGCGCACCGTCAGCACTTCCCCGTTGGGCAGGGTGAATGTTCTGGGTTCGATCTTCATGATTTCTTCTCCCCTCTTTTATATAGCCCTTATCATAGCACATTTGCCGCGCAAATACAAACAAAAAGAGCCGCAGCACCCTGTTACAGGTGCTGCAGCTCCCATTCTATTCAGTCAGACTGAATTACTTCACCATGCTTGCGACTTCAGCAGCGAAGTCGTCAGAACGCTTCTCCAGGCCCTCGCCCTTGACGAAGTGGGTGAACTTGATGACCTTGATCTCGCCGCCCAGGTCCTTTGCGACCTTGGCAGTGTACTGACCAACGGTCAGGTCGCCGTCCTTGACGAACTCCTGATCGACCAGGCAGTTCTCCTTGAAGTACTTCTTGATCTTGCCCTCAATCATCTTCTGCTTGACAGCGTCGGGCTTGTTGGCGTTCTTGGGGTCGTTGGCCATCTGAGCGAGGAGGATCTCCTTCTCCTTGGCGACGACCTCAGCGGGGACAGCAGCCTCATCGACGTAGCTGGGGTTAGCAGCTGCGACCTGCATGGCAACATCCTTGCCGTATGCAGCGAACTCGTCCTTAGCCTCGATGCCGTTGGTGGTCTCGAAGTTGACCAGGATGCCGTGGGTGCCGCCGCCGTGGACGTATGCAGAGCAGACGCCCTCGTAACGGACGAAACGGCGGACCTTGATGTTCTCCTTGATGACCAGGATGAGGTTCTTCAGAGCCTCATCGACGGTCTCGCCGCTCTCGGTCTTGCATGCCATCAGAGCCTCGACATCAGCGGGGTTCTGCTTCATGATGACCTTGGTAGCCTCCTTGACGAAGGCAACGAACTTGTCGTTCTTGGCGACGAAGTCGGTCTCGGCGTTGACCTCGATGACGACGCCCACCTTGCACTCGGGGCAGTAATCAGCGTAGACCATGCCCTCGGCAGCCACGCGGCTTGCCTTCTTGGCGGCGGTAGCCAGACCGCGCTCACGCAGGATCTCGATCGCCTTCTCGAAGTTGCCGTCAGCCTCGGTCAGAGCCTTCTTGCACTCCATCATGCCGCAGTCGGTCTGCTTGCGCAGTTCCATAACGTCCTTTGCAGTAATAGCCATTTTGGTATTCTCCCTTACACAGTATTTGTTGGTTTGTGAGAATTTCGGGAAATCAGGCGTTTGCTGCGTCCTCAGCGGGAGCGGCCTCCTGGTTGCCCTGCTTGCCTTCCAGCACAGCGTCAGCCATAGCGCCAGCGATCAGCTTGACAGCGCGGATCGCGTCGTCGTTGCCGGGGATGACGTAGTCGATCTCGTCGGGGTTGCAGTTGGTATCAACGATAGCCACGATGGGGATGTTCAGCTTGCGGGCCTCAGCAACAGCGATGCGCTCCTTGTGGGGGTCAACGATGAACATGGCCTTGGGCAGGGTCTTCATGTTCTTGACGCCGCCGAGGTACTTGTCCAGCTTCTCCATCTCCAGCTCCAGCTTGGCCACTTCCTTCTTGGGCAGCAGCTCGAAGGTGCCGTTGTCCTTCATGTTCTGCAGCTGAGCCATACGGTCGATGCGCTTGCGGATGGTGCGGAAGTTGGTCAGCATACCGCCCAGCCAGCGAGCGTTGACGTAGTGCATGCCGCAGCGCAGAGCCTCGTCACGGATGGACTCCTGAGCCTGCTTCTTGGTGCCGACGAACAGGATGTCGCCGCCCTCAGCTGCAACTTCCTTCACGTAGTTGTAAGCCTCGTCCAGCTTCTTGACGGTCTTCTGCAGGTCGATGATATAGATGCCGTTGCGCTCGGTGAAGATATACTTCGCCATCTTGGGGTTCCAGCGGCGGGTCTGGTGACCAAAGTGAACGCCTGCCTCGAGAAGCTGCTTCATAGAAACGACTGCCATAGTAAAATTACCTCCAAAATTTGTTTTGCCTCCGCACACCGTGATCCACTGACATATCGGATGTCTGCGGACTGCCCTCCACTCCTAAGAGCACAAAAGGGCATAGTGATGCGTGTGTAATGCTAAGTAATAATAGCACAAACCTCTGGCCGTTGCAAGGGGTTTTCCTGCTTTTTTCTAAAATGGAACGCACTTTTTCGTCAATCTGCGCCCTCGGCGATGCTCTCGAGCCCCATCCGGCTCAGGGCATAGCCTTTGCCGAACATGAGGTCGTACTGGAGCAGCCAGTGCTCATCGCTCCACTTCTGCTGCAAAGGGGTCAGCTCGTTCGAGGCGGTGCCGTCCTTCTCCAGAATGGTGCCGCGGGTGTTGGCCCGGTAGGCGGCCCGGAGCTGACGGCCAAGGAACTGGAAGTAGGCGGGCTGACGCAGGCCGAACAGCTCCATCATCACCGGCGAGATGTCGTAGGCGGCGATGGTGCCGAGGTCTACGGCGCGGTCGGAGTAGTTCGACCACATCAGCAGGGTGGTCTGATGGAGGCGGGGGTCGGCGCTGGAGCCGCTGGCATAGCCGCTGCGGGTGTAGATGTCGTAATTGGAATCGATGGGGTTGTAGTGGTCGCCCCAGAACACGAGGATGACCGGCTCGTCCACCTGCGAGAAGTAGTCCGTCAGCCTGCCCAGCATGGCGTCGGCGTCCCGGATGCCGGTGGCAAAGTCTTCCAGCGCACCCACGGTGCTGGCCTTGAGGCCCGCCGGGGCTTCGGTGACTTTCACCCGCTGGTCGTCGGGGTAGTTATCCTTATTATAATTGGTGTGATTCTGCATGGTGACGGCGTGGAGGAAGACGGGGGCGTCGGACTGGGCCTTCATGGTCTCGTACTGACCGATGATCTGGTCTGCCATGGAGTCGTCGGTGACGAGGCCGGTGGTCCAGTAGTGGCGGCGCACCTTCTGGACGCCCTGCATCTTCTCGAGGCTGATGAAGTCGTCGAGGCCGAGGTTGGGGTAGGCCGTGTCGCGGCTCCAGTATCTGGCCCAGAAGCAGTGGACCGCCGCCGTCTGATACCCTTCGGTCTTGAGGTAGCTGGGCAGGGCGAACATGGGTTTCGTCACGTGCTGCTGGTAGGGCTTGCTGCCGCTGGGCAGATAGGACACCGAGTAGCCCGTCAGGGCCTCGAACTCCACGTCACAGGTGCCGCCGCCGAAGCTGGGGCTGTAGACCCGGCCATAGGCGCTGGTCTGCTGCAGAGCGTGGAGATTGGCCGAGACGTCGGTGTCGAACTGGAAGCCGTACTGTTCCAGCTCCGAGACGTCCCAGTAGGACTCGTCCATCACGTAGAGGATGGTGGGCTGCTTCACCTGTTCGTCTGCCGGGGTCTGGGCGGCATAGGAGCCGGGCCAGGCCGGGCTGGTGGTGTACTTCTCCCCTGCCTCCACGTTGTCGAGGATGGCGTTGATGGCCTCCTCCGAGTAAGCCTCGGGCTTGTCGATCTCCAGATTGGTCAGGTTGGTGAGGAAGCTGGTGATGACGCCGTAGTAGCGGTAGTAGCGGTCCTGCATCCATGCGTCGGGCAGGATGCCCAGCGACTGGGTGACGGCAGGCTGCAAAAACACCCCGAAGATGAGGGCGCAGGTGGCCGCTGTGCTGGCCGCGAAGCCCGCCAGACGCTGCACCCAGGGCAGCTTCTGACGCCCCCGGTAGAGGAAGAAGGAGCCGACGGTCAGAGCCAGCACCACGACGCCGGAGACGACCATGCTCTTCTGGACGTGGATGCCCGCTGCGGAGGCCACGCCGGCGGCCTCGGACACCTGCATCAAGTCCCACGGGAGGAAGGGCTCGCCCCGGAGCTGCAGGATGTAAAAGTCCACCGTGGCGGGCAGACAGCCCAGCAGGGCCGACAGGAGGGTGGCCAGCGGGGCGAAGCGGGTGAGCCAGTCCACCGCCATCCAGACGAGGAAGAGCAGCCCCCACGCCAGCAGGTAGGCTTCTGGGTGGGGAACGATGTACTGCACAAAGGTATCTCCGCTCAGGGCGCCGCGGGCGATGTACTCGGTGAGCACCAGAAACAGAAGGGTGGCCACAGGCGGAAACAGCAGCCGCGCCCCGTGCAGCCGGAGGGACGCAGCACTCGGATGGTGTGTCATAAAGAAGTTCCTTTCACTTCTGCGTTTTTCTTATTATTTGAGGCGGCAGACTCCGCCCCAGTCCTCTATTATAATCATCCCGCCTCCAAAATCCAGCCCTGGCGGGCAAAAAACGGGTGAAAATCTTTCATCCGTTCAGCCACTGATGCAATTTATCCAGCAGTCCCCCGTGGGAGGGCGGCGGGGCGGGGATGTCCGTCCGCACGAGGATGGCGTCCAGACCGATGCGCTCGATGTCGGCCCAGGGGATGGTCAGGGTCTCGTCCCGGCCCAGCAGCCCGAAGAGCCGGGGCCGCCCCAGCAGAAGCAGGCTCCCGATGCGGGCCGTGTCGGCGTCCAGCTCCAGATCGTCCACCCGGCCAAGGCAGGCCCCGTCCTTCAGCTGGACGACTTCCTTGCTGCACAGCTCCCGAAAGGTCATCTCCCCCGCCCCCTTACAGTCCCATCCTATGCCGGGGCGGGCCGGACCATGCAAAAGGGCTGGAAAAACCTGCCCCGGATGTGCTATACTGGGCGCAGGGACATCCCAACTTTTTTTAAGAGGTATCATCGATGTATAAAAATATCGTGTTCGACTTCGGCGGCGTCATGGTGGATTTCGACCCCCACAAGTACCTCATCGACCTGTTCGGGAACCGGGGGCTGGAAGAGGAGGTCTACGACCTGACCTTCGGCAGCAGAGAATGGCGGCTGCTGGACGCAGGCCGCATCACCCGCCGGGAGGCCAACGAGCGGATGCTCCAGCGGGCCAGGGCCGTGGGCCGGGGCTTCGAGGTGGAGGGCGTGCTGGACGACTGGATGAGCATGCTCCACCCCCGCCGCCGGATGCAGACGCTGGTGGAGCAGCTCAAGCAGCGCGGCTACTGCGTCTACTACCTGAGCAACATCCCCGAGGACGTGCTGGACCTGCTGATGCACCGGGACTTCGAGGGCCTCTTCGACGGCGGCGTGGCCTCCTGCGAAGTGAAGATCAACAAGCCCGACCCCCGCATCTACCAGACCCTGCTGGACAAGTACCATCTCCGGGCCGATGAGTCCATCTTCATCGACGACCGGGCCGACAACCTCGTAGCCGCCAGCGCTCTGGGCTTTGGCACCTACGAGATGCACGGCGTCGGCACCCTGCTGCGCAGCCTGCCCACCTTCGGCGTCAGCCTCCACTGAAGCACAAATGATAAAAGACCCCTGCCCGACGGCCTTGCCGGGCAGAGGTCTTTTTTGCTGTGCAGAACTTACTTCTTCTCGTAGCTCTGGCAGTAGTGCGGGATGTCCACCTGCTGAGAAGAGCAGGTGCAGCGCTCCGTCACCGTGATCTCGGGCAAGTCACACTTGCTGCTCCCCACGTTGTGGCGGCACTCGCAGACATCACAGCGGACACCTGTGTTTTCCATTCATTCATCACCTCTTTGTCCCTAGGTTGCCCCAAAGACGCGGGATGATGCAGGATGGGCCGGTGTTATTTTTTACCAGTTGGCCAGATCAGCGCCCAGCTTGCGGCAGGCAGCCTGAGCGTCGTCGTCGGGCGTCTCGTTGCAGATGAGGCCCTCGTCGCTGAACAGCTGTGCGCCGTCCTCTTTGACACGCTCGCACCAGTCGCGCATCCACTGGCCGTCGCCCCAGCCGTAGGAGCCGAACAGAGCCACCTTCTTGCCGTTCAGAGAGCCTTCGAGGCCCGCGAACATCGGCTCGAACTCGCTCTCCTCCAGCTGCTCAGCGCCCATGGCCGGGCAGCCGAAGGCCACCACGTCATACTCGCCCAGCTTTGCTGCGTCCATCTCGGCGCAGGGGACGATGGCGGCGGCAACGCCTGCACCCTCCGCGATGCAGTTTGCCATGGTCTCGGTGTTGCCGGTGGCGCTCCAGAATACGATTGCTACTTTGCTCATACTATTCAGCCTCACTTTTGATTTATTGGGTTAGCTTCTTCTAACTTTTCGCTCCATAAAAATGCGTCGGAAGCAGGCTCAGACGCATCTCTTAGTTAGATTTCTCTAACTGCCCATAGGATACCATAGCGCCGCTCCTTTGTCAAGCGGTCACAGCGGCTAACTTTTCCAGAAGCTTTACCCCGCTCTCACCAGCCGGAACGCCACCGTCAGCACCCCCAGGATGACCGGCTGATGGAGCAGATAGAGCACCAGCGAGTGACGGCCCATCCAGCCCAGCAGCGGGCAGACCGACCGGCGCAGCGGCGCGAGGCGTCCCCGGCCCACGAGGTGGTGGAGGAAGTACCCTGCCCAGAACAGAAACAGCCAGGGCAGCAGCGGGAAATAGTCGGTGGAGAAAAAGCTCTTGGGCATGAAGCCGAAGTAGGCCGTGGTGTAGCTGGCGTAGAGGGCCTGCGGCAGGGCCAGACGCCCGCCCGGCAGGTTCCAGAAGCCGTTCATCGTGGGGTAGGTCATCCAGAACAGCAGGGCGCTGAGGGCCACGCCCGCGGCGGGCGGGACACGGCGAAACAGCGGGTCCAGCGCGGCGGTGAGGAGCATGGACGAGCCAAGCAGGGTCAGCACCCCGAACCACACCACGTCCTCGGGCAGGAAGAGCAGGGTGACGGCTGTGACCAGCGCCCCGGCCCCGAAGACGACGGCTCCCCGCCGGAACGGATGATGCCCCAGCGGCAGGCAGAAGCCCGAAAGCAGGATAAAGACCCAGCAGATGCTCTGCTGCCACACAAAGCCCGGGCGTCCGGTGTACCACTTCTGGGCCACGCCGAAGAGGAACACCACGTCCCACATCCCGTGGTAGAGCATCATGCTGATGAGGTCGAGTCCCCGCAGCTCGTCCAGAAGACGATAGCGGGCGGCAGTTTGCGGTTCCATAGAGTTCTCCTTCCCTCTTCCTGATAAGACTGGGGAAATTATAGCACAAAAAGACCTCCCTGCAAAGACAGGGAGGCCGCAGTGGTTCAAAGCTTACTTCTCGTCGCGGGGCAGCAGGCAGTTGAGCAGGATGGCCACGAAGGCAGCAGGCACGATGCCGCTCTCACCGCAGATGAGCTGGACGAACTGGGGGGTGTTGGCAAGGATCTTGGCGTTTGCACCCATGCCGTAGCCCACGCCCAGCGCCACAGAGACGATGGTCAGGGTGCGGGGAGTCATCTTCTCCTTGGTGATGAGCTGGATGCCCGACACCACGATGGAGGAGAACATCATGACGGCAGCGCCGCCCAGAACGGCCTGGGGCATGATGGAGATGAGTGCGCCCAGCTTGGGGATGAGGCCGCAGAGCATCAGGAAGATGGCACCAGTGGCCAGTGCGCCCCGGTTGACCACCTTGGTCATGGCCACGAGGCCCACGTTCTGGCTGAAGGAGGTGTTGGGCAGGACGCCGAAGCAGGCGGCGACGGTGGAGCCGAGGCCGTCGCAGATGATGCCGCCGCTCAGCTCCTTATCGGTGGCCTCGCGGCCCATGCCGCCCTCCATGACGCCGGAGATGTCGCCCACCGTCTCCACGGCGGTGACGATGAACATGATCATGACGGGCAGGATGGCGCGGAGGTCGAAGACGATCTTGACCGGCACCAGCTTCGGGATGGCGAACCAGCTGGCCTCAGCGACCTTGTTCCAGTTCAGCACCCATGCTTTGGTGAACTCCACGCCGTCGGCGGTGACGCCGGTGGTGGGCAGGACGAAGCCCATGACGATGGCTGCCAGATAGCCCGCGATGATGCCCACGAGGATGGAGGAAGAGCTGAAGAAGCCATTGGTCCAGTGCTTGAAGAAGAGGATGACCACCAGCACGAAGACGGCCAGCAGCAGGTTCTCCACCGAGCCGAAGTCCTTGGCTGCGTTGCCGCCGCCGAAGGAGTTGACGCCCACGGAGATGAGGGACAGACCGATGGACAGGACGACCGTGCCGGTGACCACCGGCGGGAACAGCTTGCGCAGGGGCTTCAGAAAGACGCCCAGCACGCTCTCGAACAGGCCGCCCAGAATGGATGCGCCCATCATAGCACCGTAGGCCGTGACGCCGCCGCCCATGGTGGCAGCCACGCTGTTGAACACGCCCAGAAAGCCCGAGCTGGTACCCATGATGATCGGCACTTTGCCGCCCACAGGGCCGAGGCCGTACAGCTGCACCAGCGTGACGATGCCCGCCACGAACATGGCGTTCTGCAGCAGGCTCACCTGCAGGTCTGCGAACTCACCGCCCGCGAGGCCGCAGGCGCTGGTGATGATGAGCAGCGGGGTGAGGTTGCCCACGAACATGGCGAACACGTGCTGCAATCCCAGCGGGACAGCGTGGCGCAGCGGCATTTTCGCCTCAAACTCGTATGCCGAATTTTCCAGTTCAGCGCTTTTTATCATATTCCTGGCTCCTTTACTTCACTTCAGGTTTTTGTAACAAGCATAGAAAATTATAGCAGACCGGAACCGGGAACGGTAGGGCTTTTTCGAGTTTTTATTCATATTTTCGTCATAAGTCGTACTTCTGCGCCCTCCGCAAGCCGGACGCACAGAGGGCAGGTATTCCTTCGTACAACCTCTCCGTCATCGCTGACGCGATGCCACCTCTCCTTGTAGGAGAGGCCTTGGCAGTCCCCGCAAAGTGAACGGTTTCGCCAGAGGCTCCCCCTACTAGGGGAGCTGTCTGCGAAGCAGACTGAGAGGTTGTACTAAGACAGAGTCTTTCCTCTGTAGGAAAGTCCGGCTCGTGGCATCGCTTCCTGTATCTTTTTGCCGAAGTTTATGGTATACTTGTTTTGCACCCGGTGCCTGCGCATTGACACCTGATCAACAGGACGGTATGGGGGGAGAAACCTGCTGCTGTTGCAGAAGAACTTGTTTTTTCAAACTCTATGCCGACAAGCTGGAAAAACGGCGCTTTACCCAGAATGTCCAGCCGCAAAAAAATTGCGGACTACTTTGGCATTACCGTTGAAGAGCTTATGGGCACAAAAAAAGAGCCCGCCGGGATGGGCGAGCTCGACAAACAGATGCAGGAAATTGTGGAGTTGCTTTTTGTTGTATCTATAATTTTGTGTTACAACAGCTATAAGCTGAAATCCAGAGGAAAGAGGAACATCGAATGAAAATTACAGAAAAATGCAAAGTTATTGTGGCGAGCAGCCTTGTGGCCGCTCTGATGACAGGTACTGCATTGCCCGCGCTGGCCGCCAGCCCCGCCGGGGACGTTCCTTTTGCGGTGCTTGCGCAGCAGAATAGTGCTGTAACGCCGGAGCAGGTAGAAGCGCTAATCAGCCAGATCGGTACTGTCACGCGCAGCAGACGCGCGGCAATCGTGGCCGCTCTGGATGCCTATAACCAGTTGGATGATGCAGGAAAAGCTGCTGTCACCAATTTTGGTGTGCTGGCAGAAGCACAGCAGATTCTTGGTATTCAGGATGCACTTGCAAAGTGCAATGTCAACTACGATGCAGTAGAAGACTGCTGGGCGATTACAACCCCGCATGATGACAGCATCGATAAGCGCAAGACGTGTGGCATTGGCCCCAACCTTTATATCTGGGACAAGGGGAACACGATTGTTTTCTGGGAAGATTTTACTTACATGGGCTCTTCCGAGCTGGATATCTATGACATCATTCTGCGCGGTGGAGATTATAAGTACACTTACATTTGCGATTATGATAACTCCGATTATGGATACGACAAAGAGCTTGGTAAATGGTTTGCATGGGCCACCTTTGAAATGGAAGACAGTGAAGTCGAATGGTTGCGAAACCTTTTGAGTGCCGATACCGTTATCATGCGTTTCGAGGGAACGGATTATAGCAAGTTTGATTACACATTGACGGGGCAGGACCGACAGGCAATCACCGATATTATTGACCTCTATAATCTTCTGAAAGCAGTTACACCGGAAGTGCGTGAAAAAGCACTGCGTAACTAAAAGGAGCCCGGGTTGCGGCTCCCAGCGTCTGCTTCGCTGCCGCTCGCATCCTGCTGGCCGCGGCCCCAACAGCTCCTCCCTGTTTCCGCCACTGGCGGCGGTCGTCGCCGTTGCAAGTGGCTTGACGGATGGTTTTCGGGCCGTAAGCACTAAATAAAGAAGACCCCCTTTCGGAGTTGCAGCTCCGTGAGGGGGTTTTCTTTTCGCTTTGGTGAACCACCATAAATATGTTTATCTCTGCACTTTTATTATATGCTGTCTTGCAAAAAAGTCAACCCAAATGCAGAAAGTTTATAAACGTATATTCCCCGCCGCCTCCGCACACCCTAGGTGCGGAGGTGATCGTATGGATTCTCTTACCCCGTTTATCCGCCATGAGCTTGAGGATGCGCCCGGGCCGAGCGGCCCGCCGGAGGAGACGAGCAGCGTGGTCAGCCCGCCTTTGGGCGCGGAACCCGGTCAGCCGCCCGTCACGGAACCGCCAAAACCGGGCTGCGGCTCCCAGCAGCCGCCGTCGCAGCCGGACGGCCCGGATGTGCAGCTCCCGCCGCCGGAAGTCCCGCAGCCCCGTCCGGACTGCGGCATCCCCATGACCGACGGCACCCCTGCGGCCTGTCGGCAGAAGAACGCCGCCGAGTTTCTGGCCGGGCGGTCGCCGGGGGTAATGGCCCAGTACGGCGGCGGGCTTTTCGGGGCCGAGCAGCATCTTCACAGCCGCGAACCTGCGCCCGACGAAGACCAGAGCGGCGTTTTACAGCTGGTAGAGTGGCGCGAAGAAGCGCCTTACGGTTGAAAGAGATGTAAAATTCAGAAATTATTTTCCAATTACCTGTTGAAATCTTTGCGCACTTCTTTTATTATGGTAGCAAACAAAGCAAAGGCAGGTAATGCACTATGGCAGAAATCAAATACGAGATCGTTGAACGCATCGCAGTCCTCGGAGAGCGTCCCCGCGGCTGGGAGCGCCAGCTCAACCTCATCAGCTGGAACGAAGGCGAACCCAAGTACGACATCCGCGACTGGTCCCCGGACGGCACCCGCATGGGCAAGGGCATCTCCCTGAGCCACGACGAGCTGGCCATCCTGAAGGGCATCCTCGAGGATATGGAGCTGTAAGATGACGGACCGCGAGGAATTTCTGGAGATATTCCGCACCCACGTCACCCGGCCCGGCAGCGAGAAGCTGCTGGACTGGATGGACAGCAAGACGGACTTCTTCTCCGCACCGGCGTCCACCCGCTTCCACGGGGCCTGCGAGGGCGGGCTGTGTGCGCACAGCCTGAACGTCTACCGCGTGCTCCACGGCACCTTCTTCACGCCGGACGAGGACAGCGAGGAGACCTTCGCCATCTGCGCACTGCTCCACGACCTGTGCAAGGCCAACTTCTACAAAAAAGGCACCCGCAACGTGAAGAACGAGGCGACGGGCCAGTGGGAGAAAGTCCCCAGCTACAGTGTGGAGGATATGTTCCCCTACGGCCATGGCGAGAAAAGCGTCTTTCTCATCGAGCGGTTCATGAAGCTGAAGGTGGAAGAAGCCGTGGCCATCCGCTGGCACATGGGCGGCTTCGACGACGCTGTCCGGGGCGGCAGCTTTGCCCTGTCGGGGGCCTTCGAGAAGTACCCTCTTGCCGTCAAGCTCCACATCGCCGACCTCGAGGCGACCTATCTGCTGGAACAGCGGGGCGAATGATACAAAAAAGACCACCTGTCTTTCGACAGGTGGTCTTTTTAACTCTTACTTTTCCTGCGGCATCAGCTTCGAAAGCTCGGCCAGGACCTCGTCGCCGAGTCGTTCCAGCTTTGTTTTCGGTTGACGGTCCGCAGCAGGGGGTGTCTGTGCAGCCGTCTCCGGGAACGGGACCGCGGGCTGTGTGGACGGAACATCCAGCCGCAGCGGGGCGGTGGATATTTTGTCCAGCTCGCTCCGCAGCTCCTCACACCGGGCGGTCAGCTCGGCGTTCTCCTTCCGCAGGGCCAGCATGGTGCGCTCGTAGGCGAACATCCGTGTCTCATAGCGGCGAAGCTCGGCGTTGGCCGCGTTGAGCTTCCGGCTCAGCTGCTCGAGCTGGGTCGGCCCGGACGCAGCGGGCAGAGCCTCAGGGCATGACTTCTCCTGTTCGGATGCCATCGCCTCTTCCACCTCCTGCAGTCTGCGCTGGGCGCAGCGATGCTCCCGGGCTGTCTCCCGGCAGAGCTGTTCCAGCCGATGCAGCTCCGGCGTCCGGCGGCTGCTCAGCCACTCCAGCGGCAGCGTCGTCTGTTGCTGCTCCACGGTACGGCCTCCTTCCGCTTTTTCTGCGCAAGGGGTTCTCTATTCTTGCGCTTATCTACGCTTGTTCAGGATCGCCAGCAGGTCGTCGTAGTAGCTGGTGTCGCTGTTCTCCTCCTCCACGGGCTTGGCGGCAGAAGCATTGCCGGAAGCAGCGGAGGGAGTGTTGACCTCGGCACTGAAGACAGCGGACGGAGCAGAAGCCGTCACGCCGGGAGCAGTACCGGCGGCAGCAGTACCCAGAGTGCTGCGCAGGCCGTCAGCGGCCTTGTTGTCGAAGCCGGTAGCCACGACGGTAACGCGCATCTCATCGGAGAGGTTCTCGTCGAAGGCAGTACCCCAGATGATGTTCGCATCGGGATGTGCGCTCTGGGTGATGAGGCCGGCGGCAGTCTCGACATCCTCCAGACCGATGTCGGGGCTGGAAGTGATGTTGATGATGACGCCGTGTGCGCCGGCGATGCTGGTCTCCAGCAGCGGAGAGGAGATCGCGGCCTTGGCGGCGTTCTCAGCCTTGCCGGCACCCTTGGCGCTGCCGACGCCCATATGAGCGTAGCCGGCGTCCTTCATGATGGAGCGCACGTCGGCGAAGTCCAGATTGATGAAGGCCGGCACATTGATCAGGGCGGAGATGGACTCGACGCCCTGACGCAGCACGTTATCCGCGGCCTGGAAGGCGTTCATCAGGGTGATCTTCTCCTGACTGATCATCTTCAGGCGCTCGTTGGGGATGACGATAAGGCTGTCCACGTGCATCAGCAGATTTGCGATGCCCTGCTCCGCCAGACCCATCTTCCGCTTGCCCTCAAAAGAGAAGGGCTTGGTAACGATGCCCACGGTCAGGATGCCCAGGTCGTGTGCCACTTCGGCCACCACAGGAGCAGCACCGGTGCCGGTGCCGCCGCCCATACCGGCGGTGATGAAGACCATCTGGGAGCCCTTCAGAGCGTTTGCGATCTCGTCCTTGCTCTCCTCGGCAGCGCGCTGACCGATCTCGGGGTCAGCACCTGCGCCGCGGCCCTTGGTGAGCTTGGAGCCCAGCTGCACCTTGGTGGCGGCATGGTTCTTCGCCAGTGCCTGCTGGTCGGTGTTCATTGCGATAAATTCAACGCCCTGCAGGCCGTCGCTGACCATGCGGTTGACGGCGTTGCCGCCGCCGCCGCCCACGCCGATGACCTTTATCGTCGTTACGTTTTCGTCCATTTCTTCGTCGAGCATGAGTGCCATATCATTGTCCTCCATCGGATTTTATCGTAGACCGCGCCTTGGCGCAGGATAGAACTCAACATTACTGCTACTATATAACAGTATCGTATCATCTTTTGGCCCCGAATGCAAGACAAATTTGTTTTTTCGATGGTATTTTTTTCACAGCGGCGTCAAGGGGCCGCATTTCTCTGCCAATTCGTCCCCCTAAAGAGGCCAGAACTTCCCACAGACCGGCATAGCCCCGGTCGATATGACAAGTCTCTTCCACAAAGCTCTTTCCCTGTGCCGACAAAGCCGCCACCACCAGTGCCGCGCCGCCCCGCAGGTCGGGCGCAGTGAGGGCGGCTCCGTGGAGGCCGCTTTCCGGCAGCGGGCCGACGGAGAGCACCCGGCCCGACCGTTTTACCCGCCCGCCCAGCCGCTCGAAGCCCTCCGCGCAGCCGAACCGCCGCTCGAAGATGACGTCCTCGATGCTGCTCTCTCCCTCGGCGCAGAGCATGGCGGCGGCCAGCAGGGGCGCAGCGTCGGTGGCGAGACCCGGGTACACCCCGGTGAAGACCCGGCCCGCCCCATACAGCCGCCCGAAACGGGCCACCTCGGCCCGGTCTGCGCCCCGCTCCACGGTGCAGCCCATTTGTTCCAGAATTTCCAGCACCGGCGCATAGAGCGCGGGCGGGCATCCGGTGAGTTCCACCCGCCCTCCGGCAGCAGCGGCGGCACAGGCCAGCGTAGAGGCGAAGATGCGGTCCGGCAGAGGCGAAAAATCGCAGCCGGAAAGCCCCCGCCGCCCCTCGATGCGCAGTGTGGAAGTCCCCGCACCCTCGATACGCCCGCCGCAGCGGTTCAGAAATTCGGCAAGGTCGGAGATCTCCGGTTCCCGGGCCGCGCCCCGCAGGACGGTGGTGCCTCGGGCGCAGACAGCAGCCAGCAGCAATGTCTCCGTCGCCCCCACGCTGGGGAAGCGGAGGGTGATGTCGGCCCCGTGGAGGCCTCCCGGCGCGGCCAGCACCAGCTTTCCCGCCCCGGCGTCCAGCTCCTTTGCCCCCATCCGGGCCAGACCTTCCAGATGTAAGTCGATGGGACGGGCGCCGATATTGCACCCGCCGGGCAGCGAAGTCTCAGCCCGGCCCAGCCGCGCCAGCAGCGGCGCACAGAAGAGGATGGAGGCCCGCATTTGTGCCGCGGTTTCTCCCGGAAGGGTGCTGTTTGAGGGCATCCCGGCCACCACGATGTCTGCCCCCTGCCAGTAGGCAGCACACCCTGCGCCCCGCAGCAGCCCGAGGCTGCATTCCACGTCCGACAGCCTCGGCACGGCCCGCAGCCGCACCGGTCCCCGGCAGAGAAGCGCCGCCGCAAGGAGCGGAAGTACGCTGTTTTTCGCCGCCGGTATCGCCGCCGTGCCGTTCAGCGGCCGCCCGCCCATCACCCAAATCCGCCCGCTCTGCTGTGTCATATCCGCTGCCCCCATTCCGCAAAAGATACCCCACGATATGCAAAAGCAGGGGCGGATGTCACGCTGGACGATGATTTCAGTTTGTTGGGAGGTTTGTTATGCTTCCCCGCGTGATACCCCCAGCACTACCCCCATCTCCCCCAGCAGCATCATGAGGCTGGTGCCGCCGGAGGAGAAAAAGGGCAGCGAGATGCCGGTGTTGGGGATGGTGTTGGTGACGACAGCCACATTCAGCACCGCCTGCAGGGCCACCTGCACCACGAATCCCACCACCAGCAGCGCTCCGAACCGGTCGGGCGCGTGGGCTGCGATGGTGATGCCCCGGCAGAGCAGCAGCACGAACAGCCCCACCACTGCGCAGGCCCCCACAAAGCCCAGTTCCTCGCAGACGATGGAGAAGATGAAGTCGTTCTGAGGCTCGGGGACGAAAAGATGCTTCTGGCGGCTTTCCCCCAGACCGAGGCCGGTGGCCCCGCCGGAGCCGATGGCATAGAGGCTCTGGATGGTCTGGTGGCCGTCGCCCAGCGGGTCGGCGAAGGGGTCGAGCCAGGAGCGGAGCCGGTCGGCGGCGTAGGGGACGAGGTCGGGCATGACGGCCACCGCCGCACCAATGGCCCCGACGCCTCCCGCGCCCGCCAGCAAAAACCACCGCAGCCCCGTACCGCCCACGAACATCAGCACCGCGCCGATGCCGAGGATGAGGACGGTGCCGGACAGGTGCGGCTCCAGCAGCATCAGGGCCGCCACCACCCCCAGCACCAGCGCAAAGGGTAGCACGCCCACGCTGAAATCCTTCATCCGGTCGTGGTTCAGCGCGATGATGTGGGAAAACACCAGCACCACCGCGAACTTTGCGATCTCGCTGGGCTGCAGGGTGCCGAACCCCGGGATGACCAGCCACCGCTTGCAGCCGTTGTACTCGGGCATGAAGAGCACCGCCGCCAGCAATATCAGTGACAGCCCCAGCAGCGGCCACGCCAGCTTGTGGAAGATATGGTAGTCCACCCGGCTGGCCAGCCACATCCCGCAGAGCCCCAGCGCCGCGTAGAGCAGCTGAGGCCGCAGATAGGCCCAGGCGTCGCCCCGCCGGTAGAGTGCCACGGCGCTGGACGCGCTGGCCAGCATTACCAGCCCGAAGCCCACCAGCGTGAGCACCAGAATCAGAAACGGCAGGTCCATGCCGGGCAGCGGACGCAGGATCCTCTTCTTCATCCTCTCCCCCCTTCCCTTTAGTGTACGCACCGGGGCGGACGGCTAGTCACGGGGCCTCGCGCATATAATTGCAGGAAGGGAGGTGCTGTCTCATGTCCGAATCGCCAAAACCCGCCGACGCCCTGCGCACCCTGCCGGAACGGGCGTTCCGCGCCCGGACAAGGCTGGTGGCGGGGATATTCTGTCTGGTCTGCTGCGGGCTGGCGGTGCGGCTTTTATTTTTGCAGGTGCTGGGCGGCGGCTGGTACACCGACCGCGCCCTGGGCCAGCAGCTGCGGGACACCGTCGTCCCCGCCGACCGGGGCCGCATTTATAGCGCCGACGGCGTCCTTCTGGCGGCCAACAGCAGCTGCTGGACCCTCCGGGCCTCTCCCCGGGAGATGCCGGAGGATAAACTCGCCCTCGCGGCCAAGGGGCTGGCAGAGATCTTGGAGCTGGACGAAGGGAAGCTTCTCGAGAAATTCAGCGACCGTCACTCCAACGACTGCCTCCTGCGCTACCGGGTAGACCGGGTCATGGCCGACGCCGTGCGGGACTTCTGCGAGGCAAACGGCATCACCGGCATCCGCATCGATCAGGACTCGAAGCGCTGGTACCCGCAGGGGGAGTTTCTGGCCTCGGTGCTGGGGTTCACCAATGTGGACAACGCGGGCGTCTCGGGCCTCGAACTGAAATATGACGACCTGCTCACCGGCGAAAACGGCGTGGTCCTCACGGCGGTGAACGCCTGGGGCTACACCCTCGAGCAGAGCTATGAGACCGAGCGCTTCCCCACCGAGGGGGACGGCCTGCGGCTCACCATCGACGCCAACATCCAACACTACCTCGAGAACGCACTGGGCTACGCGGTAAAGGAGCACCACGTCGCAGCCCGTGCCGTGGGCATCGTCATGGACGTGAACACCGGGGCCGTGCTGGCCATGTCCACCACCCCCGCCTACGACCCCAACCAGCCCCGTGTGCTGGCCGACAAGGCCGCCCGGGAGGCCGTGGAGGGGCTTTCCGGCGACGAGCGGGCGGCGGCATTGCAGCTGGCCCAGCAGACCCAGTGGCGGAACAAGGCCGTCAGCGACCTCTACGAGCCGGGCAGTGTCTTCAAGCTCATCACCTGCGCGGCGGCGCTGGACACCGGGGCTGTGAGCAAAAATTCCAGCTTCTACTGCGGCGAGAGCATCTCGGTGGCCGGCACCCGCTTCCACTGCGCCAACCACAAGCGCCACGGCGCGCAGACCGTCACGCAGGCCCTTGAGAACTCCTGCAACCAGAGCTTCATCCAAATCGGTGCAAGGCTGGGCAAAGAGGCGTTCTGCGACTACTTTGCGGCCTTCGGCCTCCGCGCACCCACCGGCATCGACCTGCCCGCCGAGCCGAAAAAGAGTCTCTACTACACCGCCGACCGGATGGGTCCGGTGGAGCTGGCGTCCTGCGCCTTCGGGCAGAGCAGCAAGATCTCTTACCTCGAGATGGCGTCGGCGGTCTGCGCCGTGGTCAACGGCGGGCGGCTGATGCAGCCCTACGTCGTCTCGGACATCCTCGGCCCGGAGGGCGAAGTCATCGACCACCTCTCCCCCGTCTGCAAGCGGCAGGTGCTGAAAGAAGAGACCTCCCGCACCATGCGGGAGATGATGGAGGCCGTCGTCCTCTACGGCGGCGGCCGGAACGCCCGGATCGCGGGCTACCGGGTAGGCGGCAAGAGCGGCACCAGCCAGAAGCTGGACAGCGCCGACGAGAAGGCCCGCATCGCCAGCTTTGTGGCCGTGGCTCCCATCGACGACCCCCAGTTTTTGTGTCTCGTCTGCCTCGACGAGCCCCACAGCTGGACGACAGCGGGCGGCAGCCTCTCGGCCCCGGTCTGCGCCGAGGTCCTCGAGCAGACGCTGGTCTATAAAGGTGTCCCCCGCGCCGCTGTCCCGGATACGCCCGCTTCCGATGCTGAGACTTCCGCCGACCTTCCCGAGGACGGCGACAGCTTCGACGGGGCGTAAAAATGGGCAAAAGAAAAGACCGCTGGACGGCGGTCTTGGAAGGTCGATATTTTCAGCTCTGCTGCGGCTGATCGCGGAACACGATCTCACCGGTCTTGCTGTCCATCGACTCGACGATGGCGAGGCTCTCCAGCTGGATGCCCTTGCTGCGGATGAGGTCGCCGCCCTGCTGGAAGCCCTTCTCGACGGCGATGCCGATGCCCTCGACGGTGGCACCAGCCTTCTCGGTCAGCTCCAGCAGACCCAGCAGGGCGCAGCCGTTGGCCAGGAAGTCGTCGATGATGAGAACGTGGTCCTCGGGGGTGAGGAACTTCTTGGAGACGATGACATTATAAATTTTCTTGTGGGTGAAGGACTGGATCTTCGTCTCGTAGTTGTCATAGTCCAGGTTGATGCTCATGGACTTTTTGGCGAACACCACCGGCACGTTGAACTCACTGGCCACCACAGCCGCGATGCCGATGCCGCTGGCCTCGATGGTGAGCACCTTGTTGATGGGCTTGCCGTCGAACAGGCGCTTCCACTCCTTTGCCATCTCGCGGAACAGCGGGATGTCCATCTGATGGTTGATGAAGCTGTCCACCTTGAGCACGTTGCCCTCACGCACGATGCCGTCTTTGCGGATGCGGTCTTCCAGCATTTTCATAGTTCGTCTCTTCCTCCCAATTTTCCTGTCACAAAACGGTCGATATTTCATATCAGTATACCGGATACTCCTCCGGTTGGCAAGGCTTTTTCTGCCCAAATTTGACTCGTTCTCTCCGGTTTTTTCAGCCCTTTCGATTATAAGTACGACTTTTGCGGTACAGTCTGTGTCTCAGGGCGGGCGATTTGTGCAGTTGTCTCTTGTTTTCTGCGCAAAATCGAGTATACTGGTAGCAACCGGAAACGGCTTGCTGCGGCCGACGAGGGCCGCACCGGGAAAAGGAGTCAGTATATGAAGACAGGGTTAGTATTAGAGGGCGGTGCCATGCGGGGGATGTTCACCGCAGGCGTTCTGGATGTCCTGATGGAGCACGGCCTCACCACCGACGGCACCATCGGCGTATCGGCGGGCGCGGTGTTCGGCTGCAACTTCAAGTCACACCAGATCGGCCGCGTCATCCGCTACAACACCGAATATTGCAACGACAAGCGCTACGCCAGCTTCCGCAATCTGCTGCGCACCGGCAACCTCTACAGCGAGGATTTCTGCTACCACGAGGTGCCGGAAAAGCTGGACCCCTTCGATGAAGAGGCCTTCCGCGCTTCGCCCATGGACTTCTTTGTCGTCTGCACCGACCTGCGCACCGGCGACCCGATCTACCACAAGTGCCGCAGCGGCGACGCCGAAGACGTGCGCTGGATGGAGGCTTCGGCGTCCATGCCGCTGGCGGCGAAGGCCGTCAGGATCGGCCACTACTCCCTGCTGGACGGCGGCGTGGCCGACTCCATCCCCGTCCGCTTCTTCGAGAGCCTGGGTTACAAGCGGAACCTCATCATCCTGACCCAGCCCAAGGGCTTCGTGAAAAAGAAGAACCCCATGCTGCCCGCCATCCGTGCGCGGTATCTGCGCTATCCGGCCTTCGTGGCAGCGGTGGCCGACCGTCACGAGCGGTACAACGAGACCCTCTCCTACATCGCCATGCAGGAGGCATCGGGCAAAGACTATGTCATCCGCCCGCCCATCCCGCTGGAGATCGGCGCTATGGAGCGCGACCCCGCCCAGCTGCGCCGGGTCTACGAGACGGGCCGCGCCGTGGCGGAGAACCAGATCGATAAGATAGCGGCGTTCCTGAACGATGTGAAGGAGACGGAGGAATAACCCTCTCAGTCTCGCTTCGCTCGCCAGCTCCCCCAGAGGGGGAGCCTTTGGCAGGCCGGTCAACTTCCTACTAGACGCCTGAGGCGCAATATAGCGTAAAAGGGCGGGCCTTGCTACAGAGGGCAGGCTCGTCTTTGTACAACCTCTCCGTCACGCCTACGGCGTGCCACCTCTCCTTGTAGGAGAGGCTTTGGCAGGCCGGGCCACTTTCTACTGGATGCTGAAAGCTCAATATAACGCAAAAAAGAGTGCCCTGCTACCAAGGCTAGCAGCAGCTTGACAAGGATATTGTTCCGAAGCTGCTGCCCTCTGTAGCAGGGCACTCCTGTTTTTGATATAAAGAAACTTTGCTCGTCCAGCGTGGGCCTGGCCGACACGCCAGAGGCTCCCCTACTAGGGGAGCTGTCGAGCGGCAGCGAGACTGAGAGGTTGTACGAAGACGAGCCTAACCTACAAACAAAGCAGGAGCCCCATCCATTCGGATGGGGCTCCTGTTTTTCTTATTGCTTACTGCATATCCGTCTCAGAGATGGGGGTATCCAGCTCCTCGGCGGGGGCGTTTGCCGTCTCGGGCTGTTTGCCCTTCTTCTCCCTGCGGGGCTTTTCGCCCTTCGGGCCGCGCTTCGACTTGATGCGCTTTGCCAGCAGCAGGAGCAGCACCAGCAGGGCTGCGCCGCCGGCGCAGAAGGCCCAGACGGGGAGCTTTGCGGGGACGAAAGCCACTTCGACCTCGGTGCCGGTGGTGGTGAAGGTGGTGTAGCTGCCGAAGCTGCCCGTCTCCACCTTATGCCAGCTGCCGTCGGCCTGCTTGACGTAGACCTTGCCCTTGGCCTTGCCGGGGGTCAGATAACGGATCTGGTGGGTCTCATTGCCGTCATCGGTGAACTCCAGCAGCCACTGCTCTGTCACACCGTGGACATCGGCTGTGATGTCCTGCTGGGTGACCTGCACGGCGTTGGAACCGCCGAAGAAGCCGTCCACGAAGAAGACGGGGCGTCCGTTCTCGCGGGTGACGCTGCTGCTCAGAGACGGGATGTAGGGCGTGTACTCCACATTGACCACGGTGTCGGTGTGGAGCTGGTCGAGGACGGGTGTACTCCACTCCGCGTAGTATCCATTCTTCTGGGGAATCTCGGGGTAGTCGGCCAGAGTGAAGGACGCACCGTAGTCAAAGCTGATCTTCTTGATGATGTGGCCGTCGGCCTTGAAGGTCAGGGTCAGCTTGCGGAAGGAGTCCGGCACATTCTCCTGAGCCAGCAGGGTCTCATAGGTGACCGGCTCTGCCTGACCGACGCGGCTCAGGCGGTCGATGCCCTGCAGATCGTCGGAGACGAAGAGGTTGCCATAGAAGCCGCCGTCCTGTCCGCCGGAGACAGCACCCACGTACTGCTGGCCTTCCAGCACAGAGACGATGGCACGGTTGTTGATGGCGATGAGGCTGCCGTCGGTGAGGTCGCTGTCGGTACCCTGACCGACGATGCCGCCGATGTACTTTTCACCGCTGAGGGCGCATTTTGCCCAGTTGCTGCGGAGCTTGGCGCTGGCCGCACCGGCAATGCCGCCCACCTGATTGACGCCGGTGACGTCGCCGTAGGACTCGCAGGCCGTTACAAGGCCCAGCTCCTCCTGGCCGACGATGCCGCCGACCATATCCTTCTTGGCGGTGATGCTGCCCTCGTTGATGTTGCCGATGAGGACGGCGCTGACGGTATAGGAGGTGCGCAGCAGCGAGGTACCCTCGTCCTTGTTGTCCTCCTCGGGGTCCAGCAGGTTCTCGACGCCCATGGTACCGGCGATGCCGCCCACATTCATGTCGGCGTCGATGGTGCCGCGGTTGATGCTGTTCTCGATCTTGCCGTCGGACTGGGAAGCGATGAGGTCTTCCGACTCATCTTCGTAGATGGTCTTGCTGCCCGGGTCGCTGATCTCTTCCACGGCATCCAGCATCAGGTTGGACACGACGCTGACCTGTGCGGTCACGGCGCGCATCTTGTCGGTCAGCTGGTTGCTGGCGGTGCGCATGGTGCTGTTGATGTCGTCCATCTTGTCGTTGATGGCGCTGACAGCATCAAAGAGGGAGTCCTTGGTGTTGGTCAGCTCTGCCGAGGGACGAGGCACCTTGATGGGGTCCTGCTGGTTGAGCCAGTGGAGGATGTCGCGGGTCTGGCCCATCATATCGGTCAGGCCGCCGAGGCCGTCCTGCATCTGGCCCAGAGCCACGGAGGTATGCGCCAGCGTTGCGCTGGTGAGGGCGGCGTCGGTCTTGAGCAGGTCGAGGGAGTCGCTCAGGTCATCCATGGCGTCGCTCAGCTTGTCGGAAGCATCGCTCAGCTGATCGAGACCATCCTTGATGCTGCCGCCGCCGTTATTGCCGACCCAGTCCTTGATGTTGTCCATGATGCCGTCGGTGATGCCGCCCATGCCGTCCAGAGCGTCAGAGGCTTTGGTCAGAGCCGCAGCCAGCTCGGGATGGTCGGAGGCCGAGACGGACTTGGCAGCGCTGCCCACGATGCCGCCCATCTGGGTGGCAATGGTAGAGATGGTGCCGATGGCACTTGCGATTTGGGAAGTAGCACGGGCAATGTCACTGTCGTTGGACAGGAGGGACGCCGTGCGCAGCAGGCCCATGCCTGCGGTGACGGCCTTCATTGCCGGGGCCATGCCGCTGCCCAGCGTGAAGACGCCGGCCACGGAGTTGGCCACCTTCAGCAGCTCGATACCATTCTTGAGGTACTTATCCGACTTCTTCTCGGCAGAGAGAGAGTCGTAGCCGGTCAGGATGGTGGAGATTGCCTGCGAGGCAGCGCTGTCATCGCCGGTATCAACAGACTCCAACAGCTGTTTGATACCCTCAGAGATAGCCGACATCCCGTCACGGCCATCCTCGGCCGCGTCGCTCACCTTGTCCAGACCCTTGCTGGTCTTGCTGAGGGCGTTGGATGCCATCAGCATCTCAGCGGCCATCTCGCGCATGGCCCACTTGAGGTTTCCGGTGGCGTCGGTCAGCTTGGTCATGGCATCTTCGCCGGTGTCCATGACGGGTTCGAGTTTGGTGAGGGTATCGGCCAGCAGAGTGGAGGCGCGGTCGATCTCGTCGGCCACCTCGTCGCCGTAGTCGCTGGCCTGGTCGTCCAGCTGACGGGCCGCTGCAATGGCGGTGTCCATCTGGCTGGTCATGGCGCTGAAGGAATTGGAGATGCTGGTGGTGGAGTTCTCGACGACGCCGGTGGTGTCATCGACAAGGCCGCGCAGGACCTCCAGCTCCGAACGGAGACGCTTGATGGTGTCCTTGGAGAGGTCGAGTTCGCGATAGGGTTCCGCCTGACCGGCGATGCCGCCCACGTCCTTGCGGCCCAGAACACAGCCCTGGTTGACACAGCCGGATACGAGGCCGTCAGTGCGGCCCACGATGCCGCCCACATTGTAGCCAACATGCTCGTAGCCGATGGTGCCGGTGTTGACGCTGGTCAGGATCATGCCGGAGGAGCGGCCTGCGATGCCGCCGGTGTCGGTGGCGACATTGGTGACGGAATTGGTGGCGTCATCAGCAGCGGCGGCCATCTTGTTGTTGATGTAGTCCACCATCTTGGCCGTGAAGCCATCGGTGTCGAGAGAGGCTTCCGGATATTCGGTGTTGATGCTGCCCACATTGGTGCAGCCGGTGATAGCGCCGAGATTGTAGCCTGCGATGCCGCCGGTGGAAGATTTGCCGGTGACGATGGCGCGGGCCGTGCTGTGGTCGATGGTGCCTTCGGACTCGTTGCGGCCCACGATGCCGCCCACCTCGCTGTCGCCGGTGACGACGCCGGTGAACTGGCAGTTGATGAGGGTACCGTGGTTGATGCCTACGATGCCGCCGGTGGTGGTGTCGGCAGAGTCAGAGACAGACACGACGCCGCGGACGCTCAGGGACTCGATGGAGCCCTGTTCCTCCACGATGCCGAAGAGGCCCGCCGGGGAATACTGGCCCGTAATGGTCAGGTCCGAGATGGTGTGGCCGCTGCCCTTGAACTGTCCGCTGAAGGACGGGATGGGCTCCCACAGCATTCCCTCGAGGGAGAGGTCTTTCTGTAGAATAACCGTCTTTCCCACCGACCACTGGTCGTAGGCACAGTTCCTGGCCAGCGAGAGCAGGTCCGAGACGCTGTTGATGTAAATGGTATCGCCGTCGTCGGACGCGAACACCGGCAGTGCGATGCTCAGCGCCAGCACAGCGGCCAGAAGCGCAGCCGTCAGGCGGCGCAGCAGATGGTTACTGGTCTTCATTCTGCACCTCCTGTTTTTCGTTGTCGTCCAGTTCCTGAGAGACATTGCCCGAGATGACGGTCAGCTGGACGTCGCCGTCCACGATGGCGTTCATCGTACCGGCCACAGAGCCGTGGATCTCGCCCTGCACGATGCCGTTGACCCGCATACGGCCATTGCCGCTGCTGCGGGCCACCAGCTTCGGCACGGCAAAAGAGGTACGGTCCACGATGCGGGTGCCGATGAGCAGGATCTGGGGCAGAACGAAGAGGACGAGGAGGATGGAGATGATGGTGCCTCGGCCCAGACACTGGCCGATGCCCACGATGCAGGCGTCGGAAGTCATCTGGCCGATGAGGATGCCGGACACGGTCATGATGGTGCCGGAAGTCAGGATGGTCGGGAACGCGAAGTTGATGGTCTCTATCATGGCCTGCTTGTGCTCCATCTTATCCTTCAGCTCGTTGAAACGGGTGGCGATGACGATGGCGTAGTCGATGTTCGCGCCCATCTGGATGGAGCTGACGATGAGGTAGCCCATGAAGTAGAGGTTGGTCCCCATGAAATACGGGAACGAGAAGTTGACCCAGATAGCGCCCTGGATGACCACGATGAGCAGGATGGGCATACCGACGGACTGGAAGGTGAACAGCAGCACCAGCAGGACGATGAAGATGGACACGACGTTGACGACGACATTATCGATGGCGAAGGACTTCTGGAAATCGTACTCGTTGGTGGCGTCACCGGCCATGTAGAGCTCGCCGTCCGGGTAATACTTCCGGGCGATGGAGCGGATGGTGTCGGTGAACTCATAAGTAGTCTGGCCGGGTTCCAGAGAGGGGCTCAGGTAGATGAGGACGCGGTTGTAGTCGTCGCCCTGCAGCTGGGCCAGTGCGCTCTCCATCTGGTCGCGGGCGTCGTGGAGGTCGTCCAGGTCTTCCTGCGAGAGGGAGACGATGCCGGTGTCGGCCTCGTCGCAGACGTAGAGGAACATATCCACGAGCGGCACTTTATAGGAGGCGAAGTTGCCGATGATCTGGCCGTACTCCTCGTTCTCGATGGCGTAGGCGGTGTAGATCATCTGGGCGGCCTCGTAGTCCAGGTCGGCCATCTCGGAGAACTGGCGGGCGGTGAGCTTGTCTTCCAGCATATAGCCGTCCTGGGCCTCGATGTTGGACAGACCCTTGGTGGAGTCTATTTCATCATAGCGTTCCAGCTCCTCCAGCATCTTTTTCTCGATGCTGTAATCGTCGTTCTTGGGGTAGACGAGGGCCACGAGGTTCGACTTGGTGAAGTTCTCTTCGATCATCTGGTCCGCGATGAGGGATTCGTTCATCTTGGGCACCTTGATGACATCGTAGCCGTAGGCGTAGGGACAAAGGTTCGAGAAGTGGTAACCGATGAGGATGACCACCAGGAAGATGACAGGGATGACCTTGCGGGTGCGCCATGCAAAGCGGCCCACGAAGGGGATCTCCGGCACGAAGTTCCTGTGCTTGGTCTTATCCATGTAGGGTCCGAAGAGCATCAGCAGGCCGGGCATGACCACGAACACCGAAAGCATCGCAAAGAGGATGGACTTGATGAGGCAGACGGCCATATCGGAGCCGATGCGGAACTGCATGAACAGCATCGCCACAAGGCCGCCGACGGTGGTCAGGGAGCTGGAGCTGATCTCGGGGATGCTCTTGCTCAGGGACTCGATGACGGCCTCCTTCAGAGGCATGGTCTGGTGTTCTTCCTTGAAGTGGTTGCAGAAGATGATAGCGTAGTCCAGCGACAGCGCCAGCTGCAGGATGTTCGTGACCGAGTTGGACACGAAGGAGATGGTGCCGAGCATGAAGTTTGTACCCATGTTCAGGATCATGCCCACCACGAAGGTGAGGATGAGGACAGGCACCTCGGCATAGGTCTGGGACGTCAGGAGCAGGACGATGACGATGATGACGGCAACGTACACCATGATGACCCGCACCTCGGCATCAATGGTCTCCTGCTGGGTGTTGCCCAGCGAGGTGGAGACGTAGATGTCGTAGTCGGCGAGGTATTCCTTCACCCGGTCAAGGGCCTCGAGGCACTGGTCATCGTCCTCGGGGTAGTCGAAGGTGATGGAGTAAAGGGCCGACACCGCGTCCTTATTATAATGGTCGGTCGTGTCGTCGTAGTCCAGCATCTGGACGCCCTTGAGCTCGGTGAGCCGGTCGGAAAGCTCATCGGCCTCAGCGGGCGTGATGTTGGCCACCATGACATCGGCAGAGCCGTAGGTCGTGAACTGCTCGTCCATGATGTCAAGGCCCATGCGGGTCTCCGAGGTCTTGGGCAGGTAGGTGGTCATGTCGGTCTCGACCTTGACCCACCGCACCGAGAACACCGTGAAGATGGCAGCCAGAATGACAAACAGGAACACAAGGTTGCGGCGTTCCACGATCTGGCGCGCAAGCTTGTGCATGAAGTCTATCTGCGGTTTTTCGTGTTCGTTCAAAGAGTCCGTCCTCCTTTGTCGTGATTTTTTTGCAGTTTCATCCCCGGGGATGGGCTGCGCAGTCGTCTCATAAACAACCTCCGTCCGATAAACTACATTTGGTGATTTTGTGAAAATTCGAAGGGAAATATTTGTACAAATGATATAATAGAGCGCTGCCCATCAAAAAGCAAGCGACAAAACCACGCGAATGATAAAATTTGCTTGTTTTTAGCTGCCCTCTCAGTCATCGCTGCGCGATGCCAGCTCCCCCAGAGGGGGAGCCACTGGCGTGCCGGGCAGCTTTCGACTGGACGCCTAAGGTCTGATATGACGCAAAAGAGCGGGCCTTGCTACAGAGGGCAGCGACTTCTGGACAACGCTCCTTGTCAAGCTGCCGTGAGCCTAGACAGCGGAGCACTACCGTTCCCGAGACATCGCGCTTTGCTCGTCCAGTGGTAACTTGACCGACATGCCAAGGGCTCCCCCTTTGGGGGAGCTGGCGCGAAGCGCCTGAGAGGGCTAGTGTTTCCGTTTCCTGCGCGGCCCCGCATTGACGTAGCCGAACACTGTGCCGCAGACGCCGCCGACAATGTGCATGAAGTTGGCCACGTTGTCCCGCACAAAGATGATGTCATAGATCTGCTGGCCCAGATAGAGCGCCGCCACCAGCAGCATGGTGACGGGGATGCCGCCCGAGAAGCCGGACAGGGATGCCAGCATGATGAGCATGAAGACGATGCCCGACGCGCCCAGCAGCGCCGTGCGGGGGAACAACGCACACTGCAGAATGCCCGAGATGAGGGCCGTGAGCAGGATGCCTTTGAGCAGGGGCAGGCTGCCGTACTTTTCTTCCATCGGCGGGCCGACGACGAGGAGAAGCAGCATATTGTTCAGGAAATGGTCCCAGCTGCCGTGGCCCAGCACATGGCCGAAGAGCCGGATGTAAAACAGCGGGTCTTTCAGCGAGGAACGGTAGACGCTGAACAGATGGGTGGTCGTCCAGCCGCCGGTGTACTGGCCCAGGAACAGCACCCCCAGTGAGAGGAGGAAAAATGTCAGGATGACCGGCGAATTGTACTGCACAGACAGCGTGAATTTGGGTCGTTTCGTAGTTGTTTCCTTCTTTCCCGGCCCGTCCGGGGCCGCAGTATGAGTGATACGACCATCATATCATACTCTTCAAGGTTTTTCCACTACGTTCGTCGGTTCAGCCCCGGGTCTGCTCCCAATAGGCCCCCATGCTCTGGCCGGGCTGGTCGGTGACTTCGTCGCTGAGGTAGCCCGCGAGGCCCACGGCGGCAGGCTGCCAGCTGCGGGCTGCCTCTACCGTGGGGTACTCCACCTCGGCGTACCAGAACTCCGTCGGCTGGCCCTCGTCCACATGATTCACTTCCAGCACCGCACCGTCCGGCAGCAGATAGCTGCGGCGGAGCTTCGGGATGAGGGGCCTGCCGATGATCTTCGTCTCGAGGTCATTGAAAAGCGCAGGGTCGATGTCCCGCTCGATCTCTTCTCTCGCCAGCCCACCGCCCGACTTGAAACAGAGGACGTAGTGGGTCTTGCCGCCCGTCAGGGCCTCTTCCCGGATGCGGACGGTGGGCCGCACGCTGATGTAGCCCTGCCGCATGGCAAACTCCTCTTTCAGCGCCAGCCCCTCCGGCCAGCCGTTCACCATCCACTTGCGCTCGATCTCCATGACGTTTTCCTTCCTTTCGGCGGTTTTTGTATTTATTCTAACATATTTTTATGGTATTATAAATGGTGAGTTAGAAGAACAACCTCTCAGTCTCGCTATCGCTCGACAGCTCCCCTACCGAGGGGAGCCTCTGGCGAAGAGGGAAAGTTTACCGAAATGCCAAAGCCTCCCCTCGTTAGGGGAGGTGGCACGGCGTCAGCCGTGACGGAGAGGTTCATCCTCAATTATTAAGGAGCAACCATGAAATCAGAACGCAGCTATCCTATTTATAAAGTAAACAAAAAAGCCGAGGCCAGCCTCGTGGGCGGGCATCCGTGGGTGTACGAGAACGACATCCTCGAGTTCCCGGAGACAGAGCCTGAGAACGGGACCCTTGCCGACGTGGTGAGCCCGAAGGGCGCTTACCTCGGCACCGGCTTCGTCTCTCTCAAGAGCAAGATCCGCGTCCGCCTCATCTCCCGCAACGCCAACGATACCTTCGACGCCAGCTTCTGGCGCCGCCGCGTCGAGTACGCCTGGGCCTACCGCAAGACCGTCCTCGAGCCCGCCGACCTCTCGGCCTGCCGGGTCATCTTCGGCGAGGCCGACCAGTTCCCCGGCCTGACCGTGGACCGCTTCAACAACATCCTCGTCACCCAGACCCTCAGCGTCGGCATGGAGAAGCTGAAGCCCCTCCTCTTCCCCCTCCTCGCCGAAGTGCTGCGGGCCGACGGCCAGACCATCGACGGCATCTACGAGCGGAACGACGAGGCCCTGCGGGCCAAAGAGGGCCTCGAGCAGAGCAAGGGCTGGTTCGAGCTGCCGGGTGAGAGCCACCCCGCCTCCACCCAGACCGAGATCTGCGAGAACGGCGTCTACTACCACGTCGATTTCGAGAACGGCCAGAAGACCGGCTTCTTCCTCGACCAGAAGTACAACCGCCGGGCGGTCGCCCGCCTCGCCGCCGGCCACACCGTGCTGGACTGCTTCACCCACACCGGCAGCTTTGCCCTCAACGCAGCCAGCGGCGGCGCAGCCCGGGTCACGGCAGCGGACATCAGCGCCGACGCCATCGCCATGGCCCAGCGGAACGCGGAGCGCAACGGCCTGACCAACATGGACTTCCTCTGCGAGGACACCTTCGAGCTTCTGCCCCGCCTCGAAAAAGAAGGCCACCCCTACGATTTCATCATCCTCGACCCGCCGGCTTTCACCAAAGCCCGCCGCACGGTGGAAAACGCCATGCGGGGCTACAAGGAGATCAACTACCGGGCCATGAAGCTCCTGCCCCGGGGCGGCTACCTCGCCACGGCAAGCTGCTCTCATTTTGCCACCGAGGAGCTGTTCATCAAGATGCTGCGCTCCGCCGCAAAGGACGCTCACCGCCAGCTGCGCCAGATCGAAGTGCGCCAGCAGGCCCCCGACCACCCCATCCTCTGGGGCGTGCCGGAGACGAACTATCTGAAGTTTTTCCTGTTTCAGGTCATCTAATAGTCATACCATCCGCGCAATACTCCAAAAAATCGGGAGTCAGTTTGTGCAGAATCGTCAAATCTGTCTATTGCGTTTTTCGCCCCGTTCGGCTATAATCATCGCATAGACAGCAACGACGCTGTGAGTCACCTCCTGACTCGCAGCGTCGTTTCGTTTAACCCGATATTTCGCGGGAGAGCCCGCCTCTTTCCGCGTAAAAATCCGCGACCAGCTGAAGTATTTCAATTCAAGTAAGGAGTAGGATTTATGGCAGCAAATGTTATGGAGATCTACGGCAGCAAGGTGTTCAACGAGCACGTCATGAAGGAGCGCCTCCCCAGCGCCACCTACAAGAGCCTCGAGAAGACCCTGCACAGGGGCGCACCTCTGGACATCGAGGTGGCAAACGTCGTGGCCAGCGTCATGAAGCGCTGGGCTATGGAGCTGGGTGCCACCCACTACACCCACTGGTTCCAGCCGCTGACCGGCATTACCAGCGAGAAGCATGACGGCTTCGTCTCCCCCGTGGGCGACGGCACCGCCATCATGGAGTTCAACGGCAAGGAGCTGGTGCGCGGCGAGCCCGACGCCTCTTCCTTCCCCTCCGGCGGCCTGCGCGCCACCTGTGAGGCCCGCGGCTACACCGCATGGGACCCCACCAGCTTCGCTTTTGTGAAGGACGACGTCCTCTGCATCCCCACTGCATTCGTCAGCTACACCGGCGAAGCGCTGGACAAGAAGACTCCCCTGCTGCGCTCCATGAACGCGCTGTCCAATCAGGCCGTCCGCGTCCTGAAGCTCTTCGGCAAGGATGTGGATTACGTCTCCACCACCGTCGGCCCCGAGCAGGAGTACTTCCTTATTAAGAAGGAAGACTACGAGGCCCGTCAGGACCTCATCCTCACCGGCCGCACCCTCTTCGGCGCGCCTTCTGCCAAGGGTCAGGAGCTGGAAGAGCACTACTTCGGCGTCATCCGCCCCGAGGTCTCCGCTTTCATGAAGGAGCTGGACGAAGAGCTGTGGAAGCTGGGCATCCCCGCCAAGACCAAGCACAACGAGGTAGCTCCCTGCCAGCATGAGCTGGCCCCCATCTTCGACACCACCAACGTCGCCATCGACCACAACCTGCTGACGATGGAGATGATGAAGAAGCTGGCCCCCAAGTACGGTCTGGTCTGCCTGCAGCACGAGAAGCCTTTCGAGGGCGTCAACGGCAGCGGCAAGCACAACAACTGGTCCATGTCCACCACCCACGAGAACCTGCTGGACCCGGGCGACACCCCCATGGAGAACCTGCAGTTCCTGGTCTTCCTGGCCGCCGTCATCAAGGCTGTCGATGAGTACGCCGACCTGCTCCGCACCTCCGTCGCCACCCCCGGCAACGATCACCGTCTGGGCGCCAACGAGGCACCTCCGGCCATCATCTCCATCTTCGTGGGCGAAGAGCTGGAAGCCGTCATCGACGCCATCGCTTCCGATTCTCCCTACGCCGGCCCCGTCAAGATGAAGATGGACCTGGGCGTCGATGTCCTGCCCAAGTTCAGCAAGGACACCACCGACCGCAACCGTACTTCTCCCTTTGCCTTCACCGGCAACAAGTTCGAGTTCCGTATGCCCGGCTCCGCCGAGAACCTGAGCGACTGCAACACCATCCTGAACACCGCCGTCGCCAAGGAGCTGAAGGGCTACGCTGACGAGCTGGAGAAGGCCGACGACTTCACCAGCGCCGCCATCGCCCTCGTCAAGCGCACCATCCGCGACCACCGCCGCGTCATCTTCAACGGCAACGGCTACACTGCCGAGTGGGAAGAGGAAGCAGCAAAGCGCGGCCTGCCCAACAAGAAGAACACCCCCGCCGCTCTGCCCGCCCTCATCGAGCCGAAGAACATCGCCCTGATGGAGGACTTCGGCGTCCTGACCAAGGTCGAGATGGAGAGCCGCTACGAAGTTGAGATGGAGCACTACTCCAAGATCATCAACATCGAGGCCCTGACCATGCTGGAGATGGCCCGCAAGCAGCTGCTGCCCGCCGTCAACGCCTACATGAGTGAGGTCGCCAACACCGCCGCCTCCAAGCTGGCCGTCAGCGAGAGCCTGAGCGTCCGCAGCGAGACGAAGGCACTGACCCGCCTGTCCGCCGACGCCGACGCCATGAGCGACGCTGTGGACGAGCTGCAGGCTGCCGTCGATGCCGCAAAGGCCCTCTCCGACGAGAGCGCAAAGGCCGTCGCCTTCCACGACGACGTTCTGCCCAAGATGGACGCCCTCCGCGCCGCCGCCGACGACGCCGAGACCATCTGCGGCGAGGACTACTGGCCTCTGCCCAGCTACAGCAAGATGCTCTACTACGTCTGATCTTCACATACCAGCGTAGAATAAAGCACCACCGGCTGAGGCGCTTATCTGAGCCATTCTCCTTTTCCTATTTCTTACACCAGCCTGAAGACCTGCCTCTGTACAGAGGCAGGCCTTTGGGCGTTTTTTAAGAAGACATACTTTTCAGAGGACACACACCTATGAGTTATACGACACAGCAGGACATCCTCGATTTCGTCGAGGACAACAACGTAAAATTTGTCCGCTTCGCGTTCTGTGACATCTTCGGCTTCCAGAAGAACATCGCCGTGCTGGCAAGCGACCTTCCCAAGGCGCTGGAAGATGGCGTCTGCTTCGACGGCAGCGCCATCGCAGGCTTCATGCACGTGGAGGAGAGCGACCTGGTGCTCCGGCCCGACCTGTCCACCATGACCATCCTGCCCTGGCGCACGGCTGAGGGCCGGGTGATGCAGTTCTTCTGCGACGTGGAAAAGCCGGACAACACCCCCTTCGGCGGCAACTGCCGCGGCTTCCTGCGGGACATCAACCGCCGGTTCAAGCAGCTGGGCCTGCGCTGCAACGTCGGCACCGAGTGCGAGTTCTATCTCTTCGAGAACGACGACCGGGGCCGTCCCACCCGCATCCCCATCGACGCAGGCGGCTATTTCGACGTAGCGCCGCTGGACGCCGGCGAGAACATCCGCCGGGACATCTGCCTGACCATGGAGCAGATGGGCCTCGCCCCCCAGCACAGCCATCACGAGAACGGCCACGGCCAGAATGAAATTGACTTCCACTACGCCGGCCCCCTCAAGACCGCCGACAACATCTTCCTGTTCAAGCAGATCGTCCGGGCTGTGGCAGCCAGCAACGGCTTCCACTCCAGCTTCCTGCCCAAGCCCCTGCCCGATCAGGCCGGCAGCGGCCTCCACATCAACCTCTCGCTGACCATGGACGGCAAGAACCTCTTTGAGGGCGACATCGCCCCCGACAGCATCCCGGGCAGCTTCATGGCGGGCATCCTCCGCCACAGCCGGGAGCTGACGGCCTTCACGAATCCCCTGCCCAACAGCTACCTCCGCTTCGGCTGCGACGAGGCCCCCCGCTACGTGAGCTGGAGCCGCCAGAACCGCAGCCAGCTGGTCCGCATCCCGCAGGTGAAGGGCGACAACTGCCGCATGGAGCTGCGCAGCCCCGACCCCGCCTGCAACCCCTACCTCGCCATCGGCCTCGTGCTGGCAGCGGGCCTCGACGGCATCGAGAACCGGATGGAGCTGTCTGCCCCTGTCAACCGCAACCTCTTCATCCCGGACGAAGCCGCCGGTCTCGGCCTCGAGACCCTGCCCGCCTCGCTGGAAGAGGCCGTCGAGGTGGCCAGGAACAGCGCGTTCCTTCACAAATTCCTGCCCGACGAGCTGAGCCGCCGCTACTATGCCGAGGCTCTGCGCCGCTGCGAGGCGCTCAAGAACGCCTCCGACCCCGCCGAATATGAGCGCGTCCACTACTTCAATGCCATCTGATGCAGAATGACATAGGAAAGGAGTGAGCCGAATGGGACGTGCCCTGATCGTAAGCGCGGGCGCAAGCTCCAACGAATATATCTCCGCACGCCTGACGGAGCTGGGCTATGCGCGGCCTATCATCGTACCAAGTGCGGCGGAGGCGCGGCGGAGGATGCTGGAATCCGACTTTGAGCTCATCGTGGTCAACTCGCCGCTGCCGGATGAGTTCGGCCACGAGCTGTGCGCCGACGCCGTGGAGAAAACAGATGCCGGTGTGATATTTCTGGCCAAGGCCGCAGCCGCCGAGCAGCTTCTGACCCCGCTGAGCGAAGAAGGCGTTCTGCTGGTCACAAAGCCCTTCTCCAACACCTTCTTTTTGCAGGCCATCCACATGGCCGCCGCCAGCAACCACCGCCTCCTGCTTTTGCGGCAGGAGAATCAGCGGATGCAGGAAAAGCTGGCGCAGGTGCGGCTGGTGAGCCGCGCCAAGTGCTGCCTCATCGAGCTGGGCCGCATGACCGAGGCCGAGGCGCACCGCTACATCGAGAAAAAAGCGATGGACACCCGGCGCGACCGCGCCGAGGTCGCGCAGGAGATACTGGACTCCTACGACCCCGCGCAATAATCCGTATTGCGCCCCCACTGAGGGAAAGTATTTGCTTATCGTGCTATTCACGGAAAAGAATATCTGTAAATTAGAGGAGAACCATTATGGCAAAGTTTATTTTCGTGACCGGCGGCGTCGTCTCCGGTCTGGGCAAAGGCATCACCGCCGCCTCTCTGGGCCGACTGCTGAAGTGCCGCGGCCTCAAGGTGGCCAGCCAGAAGCTGGACCCCTACGTGAACGTGGACCCGGGCACCATGAGCCCCCTGCAGCACGGCGAGGTCTTCGTCACCGACGACGGCACCGAGACCGACCTGGACCTGGGCCATTACGAGCGCTTTATCGACGAGAATCTGAATAAGTATTCGAACCTCACCACCGGCAAGGTCTACTGGAACGTGCTGAACAAGGAGCGTCAGGGCGCTTACCTCGGCCAGACCGTCCAGATCATCCCCCACATCACCAACGAGATCAAGAGCTATATCTACAATCTGGCCTCTTCCACCGAGGCCGATGTGGTCATTACCGAGATCGGCGGCACCACCGGCGACATCGAGAGCCAGCCCTTCCTCGAGGCCATCCGTCAGGTGGGCCTCGAGCAGGGCAAGGAGAACTGCTGCTTCATCCATGTGGTGCTGGTGCCTTACATCTCCGGCTCCGACGAGTACAAGTCCAAACCCGCACAGCACTCCGTCAAGGAGCTGCAGGGCATGGGCGTCAGCCCCGATATCATCATCCTGCGCGCCGACGGCAGCGTGGGCAGCGACATCCGCCGGAAGATCAGCACCTTCTGCAACGTCAAGCCGGAGTGCGTCATCGAGAACCTGACCATGCCCAGCCTCTACCAGTGTCCGCTGATGCTCCACACCGGCGGCCTCGACGACGTGGTAGTCAAACAGCTGCATCTGGATGTTCCCCCCGCCGACCTCACCGAGTGGAAAGAGATGCTGGCCCGGATCGCCACCCGCACCAAGACCTGCACCATCGCCCTCGTGGGCAAGTACGTCAAGCTGCATGACGCCTATCTGTCCGTCATGGAAAGTCTCTACCACGCCGGCTTTGAGAACGACAGCCAGGTAGAGATCAAGTGGGTGGAGAGCGAGGACCTGACCGACCAGGCCGCCTGCAGGGAAGCCTTTGCGGACGTGGACGGCATCATCGTCCCCGGCGGCTTCGGCGACCGCGGCATCGAAGGCATGATACAGGCCGCACAGTACGCCCGCGAGAACGATGTCCCCTACTTCGGCATCTGCCTCGGTATGCAGATCATGGTCATGGAGTTCGCCCGCCACGTTCTGGGCTACGCCGACGCCAACTCCAGCGAGTTCACCCCCGAGGGTCATCACAACGTCATCGACCTGATGGCCGACCAGCAGGGCAACATCCCCAAGGGCGGCACCATGCGTCTGGGCAAGTACCCCTGCACCGTCCTGCCCGGCACCAAGATGGCCGAGTGCTACGGCCAGAGCGAGATCTGGGAGCGCCACCGCCACCGCTACGAGTTCAACAACGACTACCGTCAGGAGATGCAGGACGCCGGTCTGGTCATCTCCGGCACCAGCCCCGATGGCCGCCTTGTGGAGACTGTGGAGCTTCCGGGCCGTGACTTCCACCTCGGCGCACAGTTCCACCCCGAGTTCAAGAGCCGTCCCAACCGCGCACATCCCCTGTTCAAGGGCTTCATCGCAGCGGCGCTGAAGTTCAAGAAGGGCAAGATGGGGCACTGAGAGGTTGTACGAAGGCAAACCTGACCCTAAACCCAAGAGCACCCGCTTTCCACATCACTGTGGAGAGCGGGTGCTCTTTTTGCTATGATGCTATGTAGCCTTGCTTACTTGCTGGCCTTCGTGGTCTTCTTACGGGCAGCGGTCTTGCGGGCAGGCTTTGCAGCAGGAGCGGCCTCGGCGGGCTTTTCCTCGGCCTTGGCGGGTGCGGCTTCGGCCTTTGCCCCAGCGGACTTCGCAGCAGTCTTGGCGGCGGTCTTCTTTGCCGCAGGCTTTCTGGTGGTCTTCTTCGCGGCAGGTGCAGCCTTTTCCTCAACCGGCTTTTCCTTGGCGGGAGCAGCGGCCTCGGCCTTGACCTCAGCGGGCTTTTCCTCCGCCTTGGGGGCGTGCTTTGCGCGGTCCTTCACCTCGGAGATGGTCCACAGCTGGTCCTCACCGGCAGTCTCCTGCCAGATCTGGAGCACAGCGCCGTCTGCAGTACCCATGCCCACGGTGTCGATGCACTTGCCGGCAGCCCACATGGAGCGCAGGCGGACGGTGCCGGCCGGGGTGGGCTCCATCTTCCACATCTGGGAAGTTCCGCCCACGTCCTCCCACAGGTGGAGCCAGGTGCCGTTGGCGGTGCCGGTCATCATCAGGTCGATGAGCTTGCCGGAGGCGCGGTTGCGGATACGGTAAACGCCGTCGCCCTCGCGGACGAAAGCCCACTCCTGCTCGGGCTTGCGCTCGTACTTGCCCAGACGGATGTTGCCGCCGTCCTTGACACTCTCCACAGCCTGAATGACGCTGCCGGTCTTGGCGGCGATGGTGTAGAAGCGGTCTGCTTCAATGATAGTCTGTGCCACAGATTTCATAAGATTTCCCTCCGTATCCCGGGGCAGGATCTCCCCGGAACTCTTCTCTGCGCTGTTTTTTATCTTCGCGCTTTTGTTTCTTTCCATAAATTATACCACTTGACGTGATTTTCTACAAGCAATTCGACCTTTCTTTGGCAAATTTGCCAAAAGGCATTCCATTTTCTCCTGCTTTTGCACTCAATACCCTAACTTTTTGCAACGGAGCCGACCGCCGCTGATGCAATGCCATCATCTCGACATTTCCCCCAATCTGCGCTATACTTATTATATATCTGCATTTTACCCGTTCTTTGCGCAAAGAGCGGTATTTTCTTTGATTTCCGAAAGCGAGGTACTTTTCCATGCCGTCTTCCCCCCGCACCGCATCCGACGCCGCCGAGCTGGAGCGCAGCAGGCTCCAGTTCGAGAAAATGACCCAGACCCCCGTGCCGAAGCTCATTCTCGGCCTCGCGGCCCCCACCATCCTGAGTATGCTCATCACCAGCATCTACAATCTGGCCGACACCTTCTTTGTGGGCCAGCTGTCCACCAGCGCATCGGGCGCGGTGGGCGTCGTGTCGAGCCTGATGGCCATCATTCAGGCCCTCGGCTTCATGCTGGGCCACGGCGCGGGCGGCATCATCAGCCGCAGCCTCGGCAGCCAGGACACCCATGCGGCCACAAAGTTCGCCTCCACCAGCTTCTTCACGGCGCTGACCTTCGGCGCAGTGCTGGCCGTTCTCGGTCTCGCTGCCATGCCCGACTTCATGATGCTGCTGGGCAGCACCGACACCATCCTGCCCCACGCCTGCGCCTACGCGCGGCCCATCCTCATCGCGGCCCCGCTCATGATGTCCAGCCTCGTGATGAACAACATCCTCCGCTACGAGGGCAAGGCCAGCTTCGCCATGATCGGCCTCGTCACCGGCGGTGTGCTCAACATCGTGCTGGACCCCGTCTTCATCTTCGGCCTCGGCATGGGGACCGGCGGCGCAGGCACGGCCACCGCCCTGAGCCAGAGCATCAGCTTCTGCATCCTGCTTTCCATGTTCCTGCGGGGCAAGACCGTCAGCCGATTTCGCATCACCCAGGTCACCCGCAGCGCCCGGGACTTCGGGCAGATCTTCTTCAACGGTGCGCCCAGCTTCGGCCGTCAGGGCCTGAACAGCATCGGCAGTATGCTGCTGAACGTCGCCGCCCGCAACTACGGCGACGCCGCCGTGGCCGGCATGAGTATCGTGTCCCGCATCTTCCAGTTCGTGCTGTCGGTGGCTATCGGCGTCGGACAGGGCCTGCAGCCTGTAGCGGCCTTCAACTACGGCGCCCGCCGCTTTGCCCGGGTGCGGAAAGCGGCCATCTTCACCATCTCGACGGCTTTCGTCTTTATGGCGGTGCTCAACGCCCTCTGCTGGTTCAACGCCGAGCCCCTCATCCGCCTCTTCCGCGATGACCCCGAGGTCACCGCCGTGGCCCTGCCCGCCCTGCGGTATCAGTGCGTCGCCATGTTCTTACAGCCCGTCATCATCGTGACGAATATGATGTTCCAGTCCATCGGCAAGTCGGGCCGGGCTACCTTCCTCGCCTGCTGCCGTCAGGGTGTCTGCTTCATCCCGCTCATCCTCACCCTGCCCCGCATCTGGGGCCTGAGCGGCATCGAACTATGCCAGCCCATCGCCGATGGCCTCACCTTCTGCATCTCGGTGCCTTTCCTGCTGCCCTTCCTGAAGGAATTGAAGGAACAGGGAGACGAAGAATAAATAAACAGTCCGCACAGAAGAAGCTTCCTGTGCGGACTGTTGCTTTTTGTCGACAACTATGCTATTCTGTCAGTAAGGTGTTGTCTGCAACACTTCGGTGGTCAAGCTCCTTTTCCGATATGTCCGGCCAAGCATCCGCGCGGCCCTTCCGGGAAAGGCAGATTTTCTTTTCTCGCCCACCCCGGACTGCGGCCTTGCAGAAAGGGGGAGCGATACTTATGAGCGAAGAAGAATTCGTTTTTGCTCTGGCGACGCTTTTGGTGGCGGTCATCCTTGCAACCTTTCAAATCACTTGGGAGATTGCAAAGGCCGTCTTTCAAAAAGACGACCCTCGCACTGACAATATTCCTCGCCGTAAAAAGAAGAAATGACCGCCCCAGCTGCGAACTTGTGCGGTCATTTCTTTTGACGTATCAGTAAGGAGCTGACCCAGTTGCAGGCAACACCTTTCCTGTTTTCAGTATAGATGTTTTGCATCGGTTTGTCAAGTACCCCACATCGTCATAATTTTGTAACCAGACCCGGCCACATTTCTGCAATGAAATGTCCGGGTCTTTCGTATATACTATAGATGGGAAAGTCAAATTCTGGGAGACTGTGAGGTGTTTCTATGAAGACCACTCTGCTTCGACTCAGCCGCCGCGCCGCCTGCCTCGTGCTGGCGGGCGGGCTGTTGACGAGCTGTTCGCTGCTGCCTGCGGCGTCGCCCCGGCACGAGGGGACGGCGGCGTCGCAGGCCCCGCAGTATTACAGCGACGCATGGCTCAGCGACGACGCGCTCCACTACCTCTACTCTTACGCCGGGAACGGCGGCGGCACCATCCTCCGGGGCGGCAGGGTGCTCTACAAAGCCAGCAGCTCCGACAGCATCCAGCTGCTGAAGGACACCCTCACCGGCGAGACGGGCCACTACCTCGTGGCCCACTCCACCCCCGGCACGGAGGAGCGCACTTCCACCCTTTACGACGCCGACGGCAATGCCGTCATGACCTTTCCCTACGCCGTGAGCGCCACCCTCTCGGGCGGGCTGCTCATCCTGCGGGACGACGCTGACGTCTGGGCTTTTGAGAACGGCACCACCGGCGGCATCCGGGTGTACGACCTCGCCACAGGCGCCCAGCTTCCCGTACCCGAAACAGCGCTCGACTGTCTCGTGGTGGACGAGGACAGCCAGCGCCTCATCTTCAACTGCTACGACCTGCCCGAGGGCCTTACTTACGCCTACGACGACCCCGACCAGCCGCTCCACCAATACGTCCTCATCACCGACCGGGAGGGCAATGTGCTGATGCGGGAGGACGGCTGCACAGCCAACACCCTTGCATCGTATCGCGGCGTTTTTGCCGACTGGCTCGATTTGAGCTGGTTCCGCGGCTCAGACTGGGGCATCGCCCGCGAAGCCCTCTACAACGTCACCACCGGCGAACTGCTCACCGGCGAAGAGGACAGCGCCGTCTCGGCCTGCGGCGTGGGCGTCGCCTGCCTTCAGAGCCGTCAGGACAGCCGCTCCGTCCTCTACGATTTGAACAGCGGCGAGGCCGTGGAGCTGGGCCGCTTCGACTGGTGTGTGATGGACTACACGCCCGGCTGTGTCACCCTCCTCGGCAGCGATGACCCGGATAACCCCTACACCCTCATCGACCTCGCCAGCGGCGAAAAGACCGCCGTCCAGCGGAGCGACACGGACTACCACTCCGGTAATGTCGCTGTGCTGACGGCAAACAATGTCCTTAAAATCTATGACGGCACCACCGGCGCGCTGCTGACCGACGTAGAGGTGACGCCCGTCGAAGAGGGACACTATGTCAGTCTGACCGCTCTGCCCGACGGCTACGCCCTGCTGCAATACAACAGCGAGAACTACGACACCGTTGCCATCCAGACCTACAGCGGCGATGGGCTGCTCTGGTCGTCCGCCGGTGAGGCCCAGCAGTACACCTACGCCTCCTACCTCACCAACACCGCCAACGGCCCTCTGCTCACGGCCCACCGGGACAACAGCGACTCGTCGAACCTCTCCGACGTGCTGGACATGGAGGGCAATCTGCTTCTCCGCCGCCTCGGCAGCTGCTACAGCATCGACGATCTACCCGACGACTGCTTTATCGCGCGGCAGGGCTTCGACTACGGCCTGATGGACTCCACCGGCCAGTGGCTCTACCGCGAAAGCATCTTCTCCTCCCCCAGCGACGACGCTGGCGGGGGCTACCTGTACTGACACGGAGGTTTTTGATATGAAAGAGATGATCTCCCGCCGCAGCTTCCTGCGGGTGATGGGCCTCGGCTTCGGGGCGGCGATGCTCACTGCCTGCAAGACCGGCACTACGGACTCCCCCGCCGACTCTCCGGCGGCGTCTGTCCCCGACCCGGACACGCCCGTCCCCTTCCTGACCGAGGACGAGTTCCCCCGTCTCGACGGCTCCACGGCCTGCATCCCCCTGATGGCCCAGATGAAGGCCGATGTCACCGGCATGGACCTTCTCGAGGCCCAGACCAGCATCACCGTCAGCACCACGGCCTATGCGTGGGAGAACTTCGGCCTCTGGTCCCGCAGCGACAGCGAGGACTACGGCGCACAGCTCCTCATCGTCTACGAGGCCCCCGAGTACGTCAAGGAAGAGCTGGCCGAGGCCGACGCAAAGCTCGAGCAGAAAGCCATTGGCCGGGACGCGCTGGTGTTCATCGTCAACGAAGAGAATCCCGTCCAGAGCCTGACCCAGCAGCAGCTGCGGGATATTTATGCGGGCCGCATCACCAGCTGGAAGGACGTGGGCGGCGCGGACGCCCCCATCGTGGCGTTCCAGCGGGGTGTGGACTCGGGCAGTCAGACCCTCTTCAAAAAGCTGCTCATCGACAAGGGCGACGGCCAGCTGATGGCCGCGCCCACCGAGCTTGCCCCCGCCGACATGGGCGGCCTCGTGGACAGCATCGCCGAGTACAACAACTCCGCCAACGCCATCGGCTTTTCGGTCTACTACTACATCGACCAGATGTACTCGAAGCCCGGCCTCCGTCTGCTGGCTGTGGACGGCGTGACCCCCGGCAATGACACCATCGCCGATGAGAGCTACCCGCTCTGCAACGAGTTCTACGCAGTCGTCCACGCGGACGCCGCCCCCGACAGCCCCCAGCGGAAGGTCTACGACTGGCTGGATACCGACGAGGGACGCAGGTGCATCGAGAAGGCGGGGTATGTAGCAGTGGATTAAACCTCTCCGTCATCGCTGCGCGATGCCACCTCCCCTACCGAGGGGAGGCCTTGGCATTTCGTGAAGCTTCGCCTCTTCGCCAGAGGCTCCCCTACTAGGGGCAACGGCGACGACCGCCGCCAGCGGCGGAAACAGGGAGGAGCTGTTGGGGC